>OGMQ01000693.1_pt1 | contig 20528 bp, 9 predicted proteins | sample 1573291 | NCBI WGS metagenome assembly OGMQ01 (sample SAMEA2582008, study PRJEB24529) | metagenome | biome: Human gut stool | place: China | collected 2011
ATAGCGGTTACGAAGTGGTAATTGTAGACAATCTTTCCAATTCGCGCGCTGATGTAGTGGACAGCATCGAACAGATTTCAGGTGTACGCCCGGCTTTTGAAAAAGTAGATTGTCTTGATTACGAAGGACTGGACAATGTGTTTGCTAAATATCCTGGTATTCAGGGAATCATCCATTTTGCAGCAAGCAAGGCTGTAGGTGAATCTGTTCAGAAACCGTTGCTGTATTATCGTAACAACCTGGTTTCTTTGATTAACTTGCTGGAACTTATGCCGAAACACGGAGTAAAAGGTATTATCTTCTCTTCTTCTTGTACGGTATATGGCCAGCCGGATGTATTGCCTGTTACAGAAGAAGCTCCTATCAAGAAGGCTGAATCTCCATACGGTAATACGAAGCAGATTAATGAAGAAATTATCCGCGATACCATTGCTTCTGGTTCTCCTATCCATGCAGTGATGTTGCGTTATTTCAATCCGATTGGTGCACATCCAACAGCTCTGATCGGTGAACTTCCGAACGGCGTTCCGCAGAACCTGATTCCATTCCTTACTCAGACTGCAATGGGTATCCGTGAAAAATTGAGCGTATTCGGTGACGATTATGATACTCCTGACGGTTCTTGTATCCGTGACTATATTTACGTAGTAGATTTGGCAAAGGCACACGTAATTGCCATGAACCGTATTTTGGAAGACAAGCAGAAAGATAAAGTAGAAGTATTTAATATTGGTACTGGTCGTGGTCTTTCTGTATTGGAACTGATTCACAAGTTTGAAGAATCTACCGGCGTGAAACTGAATTATCAGATTGCTCCTCGTCGTGCAGGTGATATTGTGAAAGTTTGGGCCGATCCTTCTTATGCAAACTCTGAATTAGGATGGAAAGCTGAAACTTCTATCGAAGATACCTTGCGTTCTGCATGGAATTGGCAGGTTCACCTCCGTGAAAAAGGTATCATGTAATTTGAATTCTTAATAAAATAAAAAATACTGAACTAAAGATATTTTATGAACGTTACATGTAATATACAGCTCTTGTGGTTCTTGTGTATGTGATATAGATAATGAACGGCAGCTGATTTTCATCTGAAATGAAAGCAGAGAGTTGTATTTTTGCATAGTAGTTTTGTCGTGTTTTATTTTGTGTTTGTGTTGTGGCTGTTCTCCGACGAGAGTCGGGGAACAGTTTTTTTATGTTTGTGGATTTTATTATATCTTTGCAGCCGATTTTCGAATCAAGGGAATGGGACTTCCCTGTGATAAACCGCTAATGAAGTAGCTGATAGTTCCTACCAGAGCAGGTCTCTTTTTAGGACCGGCAGGGAGGACTATATTTGTATCCATGCTGTGTGAAAGAGTTCGGGCTTTGGTTTTTGCGAAAACTTGAGATAATGGATACAAGAAAACTTAGAAAAATATGAAGACTTTAAGAAATCAGAACTACTGGTGGAAGTTTGAACAGCTTCCTTTACTCCTTTATTTATGTAAGTGGCTTTTCCTTTCAGTTTTGTCAGGGGCTTGTATAGGTTCGGCTTCTGCCTTGCTGTTAGTATCTCTGGAGTGGGCCACGCAGTATCGTGAACATCATCTGTGGATAATTGCTCTTTTGCCTGTGGCTGGTTTGCTTATCGGCTTGATGTATCATTATTGGGCAGGAACGGCTTCCCGGGGAAACAATTACCTGATTGAGGAAATCCGTTCACCACATGACATTATTCCTTTCCGTATGGCTCCGTTAGTATATATCGGGACTGTATTAACTCATTTGTTCGGTGGTTCTGCCGGACGAGAGGGCACCGGGGTACAGATGGGAGGAGCCATAGCCGACCAGTTTTCCCGTCTGTTCCGTATGCGTCGCAGAGACCACCGTCTGATGGTAGCTATCGGAATCAGTGCAGGTTTTGCTTCTGTATTTGGTACCCCATTGGCTGGAGCCGTTTTTGGATTGGAGGTCATTGTAGTGGGACGCATGCGTTATGAGGCCATTTTGCCGAGTTTCCTTTCAGCTGCCGTAGCCAGCATGGTTTGTCATGCGTGGGGAGTGGAGCATACGCATTATGTAGTTTCTGAAGTTCCTTTTCCGGATGCATCCAATTTGTTGTGGACCATTGGTGCAGGTATTCTTTTCGGATTGGCAGCCATGCTGTTTTCACGTTCCATCGGTTTTTGGTCAGGAATGGCCAAGCGCATCAGTTATCCGCCTTTCCGTCCGCTGATAGGAGGACTTGTGATTGCCGCAGCTGTCTGGATGATGGGAACGACGAAATATATCGGTTTGGGTGTACCTACCATTGTGGCTTCGTTCACGGAGCAGCAGATGTGGTATGATTTTCTGCTGAAGATTCTGTTTACGACCTTCACTATTGGAGTCGGATTCAAGGGAGGTGAAGTTACTCCTCTGTTCTTTGTGGGAGCTACCTTAGGCAGTGCGTTGTCGGCTGTGGTACCCCTTCCGATGGGGCTATTGGCTGGCATTGGTTTTGTGGCTGTGTTTGCCGGAGCAACCAATACCCCTATTGCTTGTACGCTGATGGGAATTGAACTTTTCGGGGCAGAGCCAGGTCTTTATTTAGGCATGGCTTGTGTGGTAGCTTATCTTTTCTCCGGTCATACCGGCATTTATACAGCTCAGCTGATTGGCAGTCCGAAACATTTGGCTTATTCTCGCAGGAAGGGAAAAACGCTTGCGGAATAGTGATTTATCACGGTGGTTTCTTTTATAAACAAAACGCAAGGGCGCTTGAACTCAAACGTCCTTGCGTTTTGTTTTAAATGCACTTGCGTTTTAGTTGAAACGCAAAGGCGTTTTAATTGAAATGTACTTGCGTTTGGAGTCGAGCGCCTTTGTGTTTGATATGTAACACAAAGTTACGTTTGTGTATAGAAATTAAGATTGTGTAAAAGATGGGGCCCTTCTTTTTATGTTGTACAGCCTAAATGTATCGTAGAATAAAGAAAATGTTACACACGGGATAATGATGTAACATGTAACATAGGTGTTGGTAATATGGTATAATTCCTTTTTATTAATTAAGATTTACATTTGCGTTGTGTTAAATGATTTATAATTGTGTAATCTTAAATGAAATGCGTATGGTTGTTAATAAAAAAGACGGAGGATAACGAAAGGATACTATTAGGTAACTCTTTGTAATTTTTTTATTTTTAATTATTTGGTATAATGAAAAACATAAGACAAAAGTTTCTCGAGAATAGTTCTTCTAACCAGAAGCTATTTCTCACGCGAAGCCGTATTTTCTTTTTACTTCTTTTTTTCTGTAGCGTTTCTTTAATGGCTCAGAATGGTGTTGTAGTGAAAGGAAAGGTGCTTGATGCAAATGATGAACCTTTGATTGGTGCAGCAATCGTATTAAAAGGTAATACGAATGTAGGAACAGTTGCCGATTTTGATGGTAATTTTACCCTTGAAGTTCCCAATAGAAATTCAGTCTTGACAGTCTCTTATTTGGGAATGACTCCACAAGATGTAAAGGTTAACGGAAGAACGATGATTGTAGTCGTGCTGCGTGAAGATACAGAAGTTTTGGATGAGGTTGTAGTAGTAGGTTATGGACAACAGAAAAAAGCATCTGTCGTTGGAGCTATTACACAGACTTCTTCAAAAGTACTGGAACGTGCCGGTGGAGTTTCTGATTTGGGATCTGCGTTGACTGGTAACTTGCCAGGTGTTGTTACTACAGCTTCAACAGGTATGCCGGGTGAGGAAGATCCGCAAATTGTCATTCGTGGTGCAAGTTCATGGAACAATAGCGCTCCGTTGATTTTGGTCGATGGAATTGAACGTCCGATGTCAGGTATCGATGTAAACTCTGTAGAATCTATTTCAGTGTTGAAAGATGCGTCAGCAACTGCTGTCTATGGTGTAAAGGGTGCTAACGGTGTCATCTTGATTACTACTAAACGTGGTAAGGAAGGTAAGGCAACTATTAATGCAGGTGGTAGCATGGCATTAAAGATGCCTTCAAAATTGCCTAACAAACTTGATTCATACGATGCATTCCAATTGCGTAATGATGCAGTAGAATATGAATTAGGTTTGACTCCTGATTCTTGGATGTACATGATGTCACAGGAACAAATGAATAAATATCGTAATCCTGCAAATCAGGCAGAAGCAGAACGCTATCCTAATATTGACTGGGCAGATTGGATGTTTAAGGATTATGCATTTTCTGAAAATGCCAATGTCAGTGTGAGTGGTGGTACACGTTTTGTGAAATATTATGCAGCCATTGACTATCAGCACGAAGGTGACTTGTTTAAGGAATATGATAATGGACGTGGTTATCAGACTACTTATGGTTATAACCGTGTGAATATGCGTAGTAACCTTGACTTCCAGCTTACCAAGACAACATTGTTAAAGACGAACCTTTCAGGTTCACATGGGGTAAAACAAGGACCTCGTACTAGTTATGAATATAACATCTGGGGTAGTGCTTATAGTACACCTCCTAATGTATTTTATCCTCAATATTCAGATGGTACATGGGGATATGACCCGATAAACAATGCCAATAACTCAGTTGCTCAATTGGCCTTGGCCGGACAGAATACACGTACAACTACTCGTTTGACAACTGACTTTACATTGGAACAGAAACTGGACTTTATTGTAAAAGGTTTAAGTGCCAAAGCTTCTATTTCATGGGACAATGTATTTTACGAACAAAACCGTGGTGTAAACTCAACTGATCAGGCGTTGTACAAATACATTAATCCAGAAACGGGTGCAGTCAGCTATAATCCAAGTCAGGGTAGTCATAACTTTGATTTCCATGAACAAGTTAACTGGATTGCTGAAGGTGGTTCTATTGATAATAATGCTACGGAACGTCATCTCTATTATTCTGCCCAGATTGATTATAACAATACATTTGGTAATCATACGGTAGGTGCCATGGGATTATTCAGCCGTCAGGAGCGTGCGAAAGGTAGTATTGTTCCTAATTATCGTGAGGACTGGGCTTTCCGTGTTACCTATAACTATGCCAATAAGTATTTCTTGGAATATAACGGTGCATATAATGGTTCTGATAAGTTTAGTGCTGATAATCGTTTTGTATTCTTTAATTCAGGTGCCATTGGCTGGATGCTGAGTGAAGAAAAGTTCATGAAGAAAATCAAGTTCCTTGATATGTTGAAGCTGAGAGCTTCTTACGGTGAAATCGGTAATGACGTAATCGGTGATGAATGGGATACAACTCGTCGTTGGCTTTATATGGATCAGTGGGAAACAGGAGGCAACATTGCAACTGGTTTGTATAATGTAGCAAGTCCTTATACTTTTTATCGTCAGAAGACTGTAGGTAATACGGATATTCATTGGGAAGTTGTTCGTAAATTTAACTTTGGTATTGATTATTCATTCTTAGACGGATTGTTTGCTGGTAATATTGAAATTTTTAGAGATAAACGTTCGGATATTCTTATCAGCGGTTCGGATCGTGCTATGCCTTCTTATTTTGGAGGTATTGTGAATGCACCTTGGGTGAACATGGGTAAAGTTAAAAACCGTGGTTATGAACTGGAACTTCGTATTAACAAGACTCTGAGAAATAGTTTGCATTTATGGGCTAATATGAATATGACTCATGCCGTGAATGAAATTATTGAAGCTGATGATCCAGAATTGTTACCCGACTACCAGAAGGATGCCGGAAAGTCAATTGGTCAGACTCATACTTATGTAGACCATGGTTATACACAGACTATGGATGATATTTACGGAAGTACAGCATTTGAGTCAAATGATGATCAGAAATTGCCTGGAACTTACTATATCCTTGACTATAATGGTGATGGAGTTATTAACTCTTACGACCAGATTCCTTATGGATATTCTAGCAGTCCTCAGAATACATACAGTGCTTCATTAGGTTTTGATTATAAGGGATGGAGCTTCTTCGTTCAGTTCTATGGTGTAAATAACGTAACTCGTCAGGTAGTATTCTCTACATTTGGTCAGAAACAGTTGATTGCCTATGATGAAGGTTCTCGTTGGAGTAAATATAATCCAAATCCAGATGTACCGATGCCACGTTTTGGTTCTACGACTAACAGTTATTATGATGCAGCTCGTTATTTCTATGATGGTTCATACATTCGTTTGAAGAATATAGAATTGTCTTACACCTTTACTAGTGGTTGGATCAAGAGTTTAGGACTTTCTAATTTGAAACTTTATGTTAATGGTAATAACCTTTGGGTATGGACTCGTATGCCTGATGACCGTGAATCAAATTTTGCAGGAACAGGTTGGGCTTCTCAGGGTGCTTATCCTACGGTGAAACGTATTAATTTCGGTTTAAAATTCACATTATAAAATGAAAAGTCAAATGAAAAGAAACAATATACGTACATTATTCTATGGGGGACTTCTTTCATTGTGCTGTGTAGGAATGACTTCTTGTGAAGATTATCTTGACAAAGCACCTGAAAGTAGTGTGAACCCTGAGGATGCTTTTAAAAATTTCCGGAATTTCCAGGGTTTTACGGAAGAACTGTATTACTGTATTCCTGATTTTGCACATGGCTACTGGAACAACTCATTCAACTGGGGAGAAGATGAACTTATCTCTTTTAGTATCGACTATCATATGGGATACAAGGTTGATATGGGAGATTTCTGGGGCTGGCAGTCAAGCTATGATGGCTGGCAATGTGGCTGGATGGACCGTAGCAATACGGTGGCTAACTCTACTGACCGTATGCAAAAATCTTTATGGCCATTGGCATGGTATGGTATTCGTAAATGTAATTTAGGCCTTGAAAATATTGATAAACTGGTGGAAGCCACAGAAGAGCAGCGTGACTTGATATTAGGTCAGCTTTATTTCTTCCGCGGATGGTTCCATTTTGAACTGATGCAGTATTTCGGTGGTTTACCTTATATTGATTCTGTACCATCTTCTTCTGAACCATTGCGTAACCCACGTTTGAGCTATCAGGAATGTGCCGACCGTGCAGCCGAAGATTTCCGTCGTGCAGCCGATCTGTTACCTATTGATTGGGATGATACTACTACAGGTAAGGCTACATATGGAAATAACCAGCAGCGTATCAATAAGATTATGGCTTTGGGTTATTTAGGAAAGAACTATTTGTGGGCTGGTAGTCCATTGATGAACTATGAGTCTCAGAATAGCAGAAGTTATAATGCGGATTACTGCAAGAAGGCTGCTGATGCTTTTGCAGAATTGTTGAATCTGGTAGAAAAAGGACAAACCCAATATGCATTGGTTGACTTTGAACATTATACCGATATATTCTATACATTTAAACAGAATAGCAAGAACCCGGGTTCTACTGAAGCTATTTTCCAGACTCCGATGTACGACTGGTGGATGGGATCAGGCTGGTGTTTGGGTCCTCAATATGTTCCTTCTACTTTGGCAAATGAGACAAATGGTGTTGTTTTCTCACCGACAGCTAATTATGTAAATTATTATGGTATGAAAAACGGTCTTCCGTTGAATGACCCGGATTCTCATTTTGATAAAGAACATCCCTGGCGTGATCGTGACCCCCGTTTCTATGCCGACATTACTTATGATGGACTGCAGGTAATTCAGAATACAGCTAAATTTACTTCAGAGCAAAAGGATAAACAAATTCAGTATGCCAATCTTTATACTGGAGGTAATTATCGTGATGTAAAAAATGAAAGTCGTACCGGATACTTGCTGCATAAGTTTACTCCACTTGTAGTAAATGGTTTTGATGAAGGCTTTCGCGATTATGGTGATGCTTTGACTATTCAAGTAAGTTGGATGCGTTTGTCTGATATTTATTTAATGTATGCTGAAGCTGTGGCCAATGGTTATGGAGGCCCATCTGCAAAAGCTGACGGTTGCTCTTTGACCGCTGTCGATGCTGTAAATAAGATTCGTGAACGTGCGGGTGTAGATGATGTTGCTAGTAAATACGCCGGCTCATTAGACGGATTTATGAGCGAGTTACGACGTGAACGTGCCGTAGAATTAGCTTATGAAGGACATCGCTTCAATGATTTGCGTCGTTGGTTACTATTAACTGAGTATCCTTATACTATTAAAACTTCTCAGGAATTTGATCGCGTGGAACTGGATAAGGAAGATCCGACTCAAAGTCGTGTTTCTAATTTCAGAGAAGAGGTGATTGTAACTCGTAATTTCTCTGAGAAACATTATTGGTTGCCTTTGAAGGTTTCTGATGTGAATATTTATCCGGAATTATATCAAAATCCCGGTTGGTAATGCTCTTGAGAATTTTGAATGCTAATTAAAAAGGAATTAAAATGAAAAACATACGAATAAAGTCTGTTTTATGTGCGGCACTTGCAACTTCTTCATTGTATGTCGGCGCTCAAAATTTGCCGTCAGAATTGTTGGATGCCAGTTCAGATTCTTTATCTGTTGCTGAAGAGGAGTTAGTACAGGTTGCTTATAGAAAGGTGAACAAAAAAGACCTTTTAGGAGGAGTTTCTTCTGTAAATGTAGAAGAATTAATGAAAAAGGATTACTTCACATACAGCTTAGACGGCATGGAGAACATGGTTAGTGGCTGGAACGGAAGTAGTTTGTGGGGAATGGATTCTTATCTGGTATTGGTAGATGGAGTGCCCCGTGATGCAAACAACGTAATGCCTTCTGAAATTAAAGACATTACTTTCCTGAAAGGTGCTTCTGCTGTGGTTCTGTATGGTAGCCGTGCTGCCAAAGGTGTTATTTATATCACAACTAAACGTGGAAAGGAAGGAGATACTCGTATTGATGTAAGAGGTAATACCGGTTTTTTCGTTCCGAAAAGTTATCCGAAATATTTAGGATCAGCTGAATACATGACATTGTATAATGAAGCTCGTGTAAATGATGGCATGGATCCGTTATATAGTGATGTGGATATTTATAACCATGGTTCTGGAATAAACCCTTATCGTTATCCGGATGTAAATCTTTATTCTGATGATTATCTGAAAAAGGCTTACAATCAGTCGGATGTAACGGCTGAAATTTCAGGTGGTTCTGAAAAGGCACGGTTTTATACCAATATCAACCTTTATAATACAGGTTCATTGATAAAGGTAGGTAATGCGAAAGATGACCGTACAACTCGCTTTAGTGTACGTGGTAACATTGATGTGAATCTGGGACAATATGTTAAGACTTACGTGAATGCCAATGCTACTTTCTATGATGGACGTAGTGCCCGTGGTAATTTCTGGGGAGCTGCAGCTTCACTGAGACCTAACCGTATTTCTCCGCTGATTCCTGTTGATTATATTATGCAGAATAATACGGATGCATGGAATCTGGTAAATAATAGTCGTTACTTAATTGATGGAAAATATCTGTTAGGCGGTACACAAGTAGATCAGACTAATGAAATTGCCAATCTTTATGCGGCTGGTGTCAATACCTATACAAGTCGTCAATATCAGTTTGACATGGGAGTAGATGTGGATCTTTCTATGCTTTTGAAAGGTCTTTCCTTTCAGACTCGTTTTGCGATAGATTATGCAACAACCTACAATCGCTATTATGGTGATACTTATGCTACTTATGAACCTCAATGGGCTAATGTGAACGGTCAGGATCTGATTGTGGGCTTGACAAAGTATGGTGATGACGTACACGATGGTATTCAGCATATTGCCGATAGCTGGAATCGTCAGACTATGGCATTCTCGGCTCAGTTGAACTATAACAACAAATTTGCAGATAGTCACAATATTTCTGCTATGTTGATTGCAGCCGGATATCAGCAAGGTGAAAGTGCCGTATATCATAAAACCAGCAATGTCAATTTAGGTTTGCAGGTTGATTATGATTATTTGAGCAAATATTATATGAGTTTTGGAGGAGCTTTAATCCATTCTGCTCGTCTTCCGGAAAATAATCGTAATGCTTTCTCACCTTCACTTACTTTGGGATGGCGTTTAAGCAATGAAAGCTTCCTGGAAGATTCATCGGTTTTGGATGATTTAATGCTGAGTGTTTCAGGTTCGGTATTAAATACAGACTTGGGAATTGATGATTACTATATGTACCAAAGTAGCTACGACCAGGCTAATGGTGCTTGGTGGGGTTGGGCTGATGGTAACCAGAGCCATGCAACAGAAGCTAGACGCGGTAATAATTCAGATCTGTCTTTCATCAAGCGTAAGGAGATTAGCGTAGGATTACGCGGTTCTTTATGGAATAAGATGCTGACTTTTGATGCATCATTCTTTAAGAATAGCCTTGAAGGAATGTTGGTTCAACCTTCTAATAGTTATCCGAATTATTTTGTGTCTTATTGGCCCGAAAGTACTTTGCTTCCTTATGTGAACTATAACAATAGTACCCGTACAGGTTTTGATTTAGCATTGAATTTCAATAAGAAGATGGGTGAAGTTGATTTTAACTTGGGAGTAAATGCTACTTACTATACCAATGAGAATACAAAGGTAGATGAACTGTATGAAGATGCATATCGTTATCGTAAGGGCAAACCTACTGATGGTATGTGGGGCTTACAGGCTGAAGGTTTCTACAACAGTGAAGAGGAAATTCAGAATTCAGGAATCACTTCTTCTTTCGGTGAGTTGAAACCTGGTGATTTGAAATATGTAGATCAGAATGGTGATAAGATTATCGATGAAAAAGATGAAGTTTATTTGGGCGAACGCTATGGCTGGCAAGGAACTCCGTTGACAGTAGGTTTGAACCTTACATTGAAATGGAAGAACTTTACTTTGTTTGCTTTAGGTACCGGTTATTGGGGTGCTTCTGCTTTCATGAGTGGTGATTATTATTGGGTATATGGAGATAAGAAGTATTCAGAAGTGGTACGTGGACGTTGGACTCCTGAAACTGCAGAAACCGCAACTTATCCACGTTTGACCACACAAACGGATAATCACAACTATCGTAATTCTGATTTCTGGATGTATAAGACTAACCGGTTTAATCTGTCTCGTCTTCAGTTGACTTATGATTTGCCTAAACAATGGTTGGGAAATTCATTTGTACGTAGTTTCTCAGTATATGCTTATGCAAGCAACTTGTTGACAATATCGAAAGAACGTGAAAAGCTGGAACTGAATACAGGAGCAGCTCCTCAGACTCGTTTCTACAACATTGGTTTCAAGATAGGTTTCTAAATTGATAAAATAAAAGTAGATTCTTATGAAAAAAATATTGACAGTTTTTGTCGCGGCTTTTTTACTGGTGGGATGCGATGATTTATTTACACCAGCAATTGAAAATAATAAGCAAGTTTCGGATGGCCTTGAAGATCCTTTGTATGCAGAAGGAATTTTGGCTAATGCTTATACTCGTAATCCCTACAATTCACAGTCATTTAATGATGTGGCTACAGATGACGCTGTAACTAACCAGACAAGTAACAGTTATCTGAAGATGGCTACTGGTTCATGGACATCAAATAACAATCCGATGGATCAGTGGGGATCTTGTAAGGCTGCTATTCATTACATTAATCTTTTCTTGACTCAGGTTGATCAGGTTTCATGGGTAAAAGATCCGGTTGTGAATAAAATGTTTTGTGACCGTTTGAAAGGTGAAGCTTATGGTTTGCGTGCAATGTTTAATTTTTATATGTTGCAGGCTCATGCTGGATACACAGAGGATGGTCGTTTGATGGGAGTACCTATTGTGGAGGAAGTAGAAGATGAAACTTCTAATTTCAACTATCCGCGAAACACATTTGATGAATGTATTCAGGCTATTTATGATGATGTTCAACGGGCTGAAGAGTTGTTACCGCTTGATTATGAGAATATCTCTTCCGATGCAGAAGTTCCGGAAGTATATCGTTCTGAAGGAGCTAACTTCAGCCAGTACAACATTGTGTTTGGTAACAATTTCCGTTCTCGTATGAGTGGACGTATCGCGTTGGCTTTTCGTGCAAAAGCTGCACTCTTAGCTGCCAGTCCGGCATTTGCAGAAGGTAGCAAAGGAACATGGGCAGAAGCTGCTGACTATAATGGTGAAATCCTGGACTTGATTGGTGGAGTAGCAGGTTTGGCAGCTCAGGGAAATACGTGGTATAAGAATGCGGATGAAATTAATAGCTTGACTGGAGGTTCTAATCCTCCGGAGATGCTTTGGAGAAATGGTAAGGATGCTACAGCTTATTCATTAGAGCAGGCGCAGTTCCCACCCAGCCTTTACGGTAGCGGTCAGATTAATCCGACTCAGAATTTAGTTGATGCTTTCCCGATGGCTAATGGTTATCCAATTGACTCTCCTGAAGCTGGTTATGATGACCAAAATCCTTATGCCAACCGTGATCCACGTCTGGCTCTCTATATTGTGGTGAATGGTACTGTTATGGGTACTGATGGCAAGACCATTGATACAAGTGTAGATAATACTTCTAACAATGATGGTTTGAATAAAGAAAACGGCTATTCTACCCGTACAGGTTATTATCTGCGTAAACATTTGCGTGAAGATGTATATTTGAGCTCTACAACCACTACAGGACAGCCACATTATAGTCCGCGTATCCGTTACACTGAAATTTATTTGAATTATGCGGAAGCAGCCAATGAGGCATGGGGACCTACAGGTACTGGTTTACATGGTTATTCTGCTTATGATGTTATTAAAGCCATTCGTCAGCGTGCTGGAATTAAAGATGCTTCAGGAAATGATCCTTATTTGGAAAGTGTGAAGAATGATCAGGCTAAAATGCGTGATTTAATACGAAATGAACGTCGTTTGGAATTGTGTTTTGAAGGTTTCCGCTTTTGGGATTTGCGCCGCTGGAACATGGATTTGAACGAACCGGCAAAAGGAATACGTATTAGTGGAGGAACCTATCAGGTGTTTAATGTTGAAAGCCGTACATATAATGATTTCATGCGGTTTGGTCCTATTCCTTATAGCGAAGTAGTGAAATTTGATGCATTGGAACAGAATAAGGGTTGGGATTGATTTTATGTGGAATAATTTTTAATGACTGAAAAAATGAAAAAACTATTTTATTTGTTTTCACTGTTAGCGTTGGTTTCTTTCTCTTCGTGTGAGAATGGGGATTGGTCTTTCCCTGACTATGGAACAACTACTGTATATTTTGCTTATCAGTATCCGGTGCGTACTATCGTTTTGGGTAATGATGAAGTTTTTGACAATACACTTGATAATCAACATAAATGTCTGATTAAGGCAACAATGGGTGGTGTATATGAAAATCAAACATCGCCTGTGGTTGATATTGAAGTGGTAAATTCTTTGTGTGACAACTTGAAGTTCTCTACAGGAGAAGACGTGGTTCCTATGCCTGCTGAATATTATACACTTTCTTCTGACCAAATCACTATACCTCAAGGTCAGATTAGTGCGGGAGTAGAAGTACAGTTGACTGATGCTTTCTTTGCTGATCCTAAAGCAATAGAAACTACCTATGTAATTCCTTTGGTAATGTCAAATGTACATAATGCGGATTCTATTTTGTCAGGCTCTCCTTTAGTGGAAAATCCTGTTCGTTGCAACAAGTCAGACTGGAATGTATTGCCGAAAGATTACATTTTGTATGCCGTGAAGTATATTAATCCGTGGGATGCAGTTTATTTGCGTCGTGGGGTAGATCAAATTACTCAAGGTGGTGCTACTAATACAGTAGTTCGTCATACAGGTTCTGTTGAAAGTGATGAAGTTTGTGAATTGACAACTCGTTCATTGAAGGATGCTAATTTTGCTTTGACTCTTAATGATCAAAATTGCAACTTGATTCTTTCTTTTAATGATAATAATGAATGTACACTTTCTACAGACACTCCGGGCTGCACTGTTTCAGGTTCTGGTAAGTATGTAGAGAAGGGAGAAAAGAATTCCTTTAATAACAAAGATCGTGACGTCTTGTATTTGGATTATACAGTGGATTTAGGTTCTACTGTCTATGCAACTAAGGATACATTGGTTATGCGCGATCGTCAGGTTAAGGCTGAATGGTTTGATGTTACATATAATAAATAACCTTAAATTAAAGAAGACATGAAACAATATATGAAATTGCTTCCGGTATTAGCCTTAGGGATGGTAGTAGAATCATGTGTTGACGATGCCCTATTGCCCTATTCGGTTCAAAAACCGACAAGCGTTGCTCAATATGAATATTTGAATAATTATGACGTGTTGAAATCATATCTGGACCGTGCTAAAAATCCCAACTTCAAGTTGGGATTAGCGGCCAGTGTAAGTGATTTTGTTCAGCAAGGTGTAGTTTATGAAGCGGTTACTACAAACTTTGACGAGATGACTGCAGGCAATGCAATGAAATATGCCTCAGTTGTAGCCGATGATGGTACGATGAACTTTTCAACGGTTTCAAATTTTGTAGATGTAGCCAAAGCTGCAGGTATTACGATTTACGGTCATACATTAGGTTGGCATGCACAGCAGAATATGACTTATTTGAATGGGTTGATTGCTGATAAAGAAATCACAGTTGATCCAGGAGATATGGAGGTGGTACAAGATGCGTATTTTGATTATTCGAAATATACTGATTACCCTTTCTATGTGATGGGGTATACGCCTGAATTTGTAGATGGTTGTATGGTTAGTCATTATCCAGGTGAGTGGTATCAGTATTTTGTCGCAGATCAGATTCCTACGTCAGTAGGGTTAAATTATAAACTTACGGTTTGCATTCAAGGATCTGCTCCTGGTTCTCTTAATGCACAATTTGGAAATTGGGGGAATTTACTTGAACAGACTGTATCATTTAATGAAGATTGGCAGGAGGTTTCAGTTGAATTTGCAAATTGTCCGGTTGAATCGAGTTTTGTAGTTTTTCAGCCTGGAACATTTGATGGAGATGTGAGGATTAAATGGTTGAAAGTTACACATACTGTAGCTCCTTCTATCGGTAAGGAAGTACCCGTTATTGAACATGATTTTTCTGATGGAGAACCTATCTCTGGTTGGGGTGAAGGTTTAAAGATATCAGTTGTAGATGGTGCATGTGTTATTGAGAATCCTTCTGCTGCTCAGAATTGGGAAAAACAGTTGTGCTATGAACAGACAACTCCGTTTGAAAATGGAAAAACTTATTTTTTGAGATTGAAGGTTAAGGGTACTAAAGATGGAGCTATAGTCGCTGGTTTCCAGAATCCTAATGGATATGTAGGTTGTGGTGATTTCCCGGCTTTTTCTGTTACTACGGATTGGCAGGAAGTGAAAGTATCAACTACATGTACAGGTGACAATGCAACTCGTTTGTTGTTTAATGTTGGAGATTATGAAGGAACTTTGTATTTTGATGATGTTTGTTTGTTCTATGAAGAAAAGACAAATGTGATTGAAATGACTCCTGAAGAAAAGAAAGATACGCTTACTTGGGCTTTGGATAACTGGGTTAAAGGTATGATGGAAGCAACAGGTGGTTATGTAACAGCTTGGGATTTGGCAAATGAAACAGTTTCTGGTACTGATAGTGATGGTGATGGTATTTATGAATTACAATCATCTGAAAATGGAGATCCTACAACTAATTTCTATTGGACTGATTATTTAGGCGATATTGATTATGTACGTATTCTTGAATCAAGAGCACGTAAATATTTCAAGGAATATGGAGGCGATCCGTCTAAGTTGAAGTTGTTTATCAATGATTTTAATCTTGAGTCTTGGTGGGATGGCAACAAAAAGGCAAAGAGCTTGGTTGAATGGATTAAAAGATGGGAATCAGATGGTGTAACAAAGATTGATGGTATTGGAACCCAGATGCACGTAAGCTATATTTTGAACGAAGCAGATCAAAAAGCTCAGGAAGATGCAATCGTTAATATGTTTAAGATTTTAGCTGCAAGTGGTAAGCTTATCAAAATCTCAGAATTGGATATGGGTATTGTAGACAAAGAATCCGGTACAGCTATTAAGACCGAGAATGTAACTTATGAGCAACAACTGAAAATGGCAGAGTTCTATCAGTTTATTATCAGTAAATATTTTGAGATAATTCCTGTAGAGCAGCAATATGGTATTACTCAGTGGTGTGCTACAGATAGTCCGGCTGATTCTGGTTGGAGACCAGGAGAACCTACTGGTTTATGGGATAGCAGCTTTAAACGTAAACCGACGTATGCTGGATTTGCTAATGGACTTGCTGGTAAAGTTATAGCAGAGCCATCTGAAGAATTGAGTCAGGAAAAATAATTAAGTATTTGTAATACCAAAATTAGAAGTGTTTAATAGACAAAATTCAGAGTGATAATTTCACAAGAATAAAATTATACATGAAAGTTTCTCTTATTCCTGTTTTTGTTATTTGTAAAAGATGGGGATAAGAGAAATTTTCATAATATTGGATGTGGAATTGATTACGAGTCTTTGTTGTCGTTTTTTGAAATAAATGATTTTAAATTTATACCATGAAAATACATAGTCTAATTTGCCTTTTGCTTATAGTATGTTTGGATACATTTTCAGCAAATCGGTTTGTGGTTTTTGAAAAAGAAAGTAATGCGTTTTCTTTAGTATCTGATAACAAAATAATAAATATCCTTATAGATAAAGAAGATCAAAGAGGTATTCACATTGCTGCTGAAAATTTATGTGAGGATTTTAGTCAGGTGTTTGGGATGGAGCCTCAGTTGACAACTGAAATTTCGGATGAGAATTGCATTATCGTAGGAAGTCTGAATTCAAAGTATATTAAGCAACTTATCCAGAAGGAGAAGCTCGAAAAGAAACAATTGCAAGGAAAAAATGAGAAATATATTATAACAACCGTTGACGCTCCTTTTAATGGAGTTAAAAAAGCATTAGTAATTGCTGGTAGTGACCGTAGAGGTACTATTTACGGTATTTATGAGCTGTCAAAACAGCTTGGAGTGTCACCTTGGTATTGGTGGATGGATGTGCCAGTAGTAAAGAGAGCAGAAGCTTATATATTACCGGGTATTTATACAGATGGAGAGCCTGCCGTAAAACATCGTGGTATATTTTTGAATGATGAAGCTCCTTGTCTGACAAGCTGGGTAAAGCAATATTATGGAACAGATTTTGGTGATCATCGTTTTTATGCCCAGGTTTGTGAACTGATTCTTCGCCTTAAGGGAAATTTTTTATGGCCTGCCATGTGGGGATGGGCTTTTTATGCAGATGATTCTCTCAATAGTAAGACTGCAGATGAAATGGGGGTGATTATTGGTACATCACATCATGAACCTATGGCGCGAAACCATCAAGAATGGGCCCGTAAACGTAATGAATATGGTGCATGGAATTATTCGACGAATAAAAAAGTGTTAGATCAGTTTTTTCGAGAAGGTATAGAGAGGGTAAAAAATACCGAAGATATAATTACTATTGGTATGCGTGGAGATGGGGATGAGGCTATGAGTGAAGATACCAATGTAAAACTGATGGAGTCTATAGTTGAAAACCAACGTCGAATTATTGAGGATGTGACTGGAAAGCCGGCAAAGGAAACTCCTCAGGTATGGGCTTTATATAAAGAGGTACTTGATTATTATGACAAGGGAATGCGGGTTCCTGAAGATGTAATAATGTTGCTTTGTGATGATAATTGGGGCAATGTGCGTCGTCTTCCTAACGATAAGGAGCGTAAGCATCCGGGAGGATGGGGAATGTATTATCATGTAGACTATGTGGGAGCGCCCCGAAATTCAAAATGGATGAATATGACTCCAATACAAGGAATGTGGGAGCAGCTTCATCTTACTTATGAATACGGAGTGGACAAACTTTGGATACTTAATGTGGGGGATCTTAAACCGATGGAGTATCCTATTACTTTATTTTTAGATATGGCATGGAATCCGAATGATTATTCTGTTGATAATTTTATGCAACATCCTTATTGCTTCTGTGAACAAATATTTGGTAAAGGGCAGGCTGAGGAAGCAGCTCGGATTCTTAATTTGTATACCAAGTATAATGGTCGTGTAACGGCGGAAATGCTGGATTGTGACACCTATAATCTTGAAACAGGGGAATGGAAGCAAGTAGCAGATGATTATGTACGTTTAGAAGCTGAAGCATTACGTCAATATTTATCACTTGCTCCTGAATATAAGGATGCTTATAAGCAATTGCTGTTATTTCCTGTTCAGGCAATGTCTAATCTTTATGAGATGTATTATGCTCAGGCCATGAACCATAAACTTTATGAAGAAGGAAATCCGGAAGCTAATGATTGGGCTGACAAGGTAGAAGCTTGCTTTGCTCGTGATAAAGCATTGAGTGAAGACTATAATAACGTTATGAGCAATGGAAAATGGAAGGGGATGATGACTCAAAAGCATATAGGTTATACTTCATGGAATGATGACTTTTCAGTTGACAAACAACCGGAAGTATTCAGATTATCAGAGGAAAATGTAGGGGGATACATCTTTGAAGGAAGTGGCGGATATGTGGCTATGGAAGCTGGGCATTTCTTTGAAACCAAGTCTCCTGAGAGCCTCAAATGGCAAGTGATTCCCGATATGGGAAGAACATTGGGAGGAATCACATTAATGCCTTATACAAAGCCGGTGGAGGGTGCTACGGTTTCTTATAAGATGGTTTTACCAGAGGAGATAAAGAAGTGTAAGACTGTGAATGTCATTGTGGTTGTAAAATCCACTCTTGCTTTTCATAACACAGACGGTCATAGATATGCTATAGGTTTTAGAAATGGTAATAAAGTGACGGTGAATTATAATCATGATTTGAATGAACATCCTGAGAATATCTATACCACATTTTATCCTACGGTAGCAAGACGTGTAGTTGAAAAACAAGTGCGTCTTGATTTGCCTGTAAGTCAGGACGGTAGTTATATAATTGATTTTTCGCCTTTAGATCCTGCTGTGGTTTTAGAAAAGATTGTGGTTGATTATGGGGGATATAAAAAGTCGTATTTATACATGAATGAGTCTCCATGTAGAAGAACGAGGTAAAGTAGATATTTTATTTATGAGAGCAATTAGTTTGATGACTATTGATAATAAAACAGTTTTGATATGAGATATATTGTTTTGACTTTGTTTTTGGGTTTTTGTGGATTTCTGTTTGCACGAAATGATTTAGGAAAACAAAGATTGATTGTAACTACAGATTTAGGTGGAGCTGATCCGGATGACAAGCAATCATTGATACACCTTTTGGTATGTGCAGATAGAATGGATATAGAGGGAATCATCAGCTCAAATGCTTGGGTAGATGACCCGGATAGAACTTCAGATATAACAGAAGTCATAGATTGTTATGCAGATGCTTATCCTTTTTTAAAGAAACATGCAAACGATTTTCCATCACCTGATTATTTGAAGAGTATTGTAAAAAGGGGACAAGAAAAATCGAATATGTCAGGAGTTGGGGAAGGTAAGGACTCTCCGGGTTCTGAATTAATTATTGCGGCGGTAGATAAGGAAGAAGACGCTCGTCCTGTCTGGCTTGCTGCATGGAGTGGAATGAATACGATAGCACAAGCTATTTGGAAGGTCCATTCTACCAGAAGTCCAGAAGAATTCCAAAAATTTGTAGCTAAAATTCGAATTTATGATGTGTTAGGGCAAGATGATGCTGGAGCTTGGATTGCTAAATCTTTTCCGGAAATCTTTTATATAAGAAATACGGAAATTTATGGATGGGGACCTGGTGATGAATGGATTAAAGATAATGTTCAGTCAAGAAAACCGTTAGGAGGTTGTTATCCAGACAGGATATGGGCCTCGGAAGGTGATTCTCCTTCTTTTTTATATGTATATGCGAATGGATTGAATGTTCCGGATAGCCTTGCGTACGGTGGATGGGGAGGCCGATTTAAAATGGAACGTACTGCAGGTATACGAGGAATGGATTTTATTGAAAAATCAGGTAAGAGTGAGAAAATTTATGATCCCTATTTTATGCATGCTAGTACGTCCGAGGGTATTGCTGCCATTAATAAATGGCGACAGCATATTTTGAATGATTTTGCTGCGAGAATGTGTTGGGCTACTACAGATAAATTTTCGGATGCTAACCATCATCCGGTCGTTGTTTTTGAGAATGATTCAACATTTAATTTTTCTAGTAAAACAGTTGAGGCAGGGGAAGTATTGCAGTTGGATGCTTCTTCATCGTATGACCCCGATGGAAATAATTTACATTATAATTGGTATGTGTATGAGGAGCCTGGTACGTATAAAGGTGTGGTAGAAATTGAGTCTGACAAGCAGGGAATGTGTGTGTTACACATTCCGGAAGATGCTACAGGTAAAAATTTTCATTTAATTTTAGAATTAAATGATGATGGTGTTCCTAGTCTTACTGGGTATCGAAGGTTTGTCATACATGTTAAATGATGAGAATAAAAAGAGGCTGCCCTTTTAAGCAGCCTCTTTTCTTTGAGTATAGAAGATATTTCTTATACTCCTTGTGGTTACTAATTTTGATTATAAAGTTTCCGCATCGTTGGAAGTGGTAGCATACAAACCAATCATTGCACCGGTAAATCCTCCAGCTACGTTGGTAGAAAGAATATCTCCGGAAACGGTTCCTCCTACGGTCTGGTAGT
>OGMQ01000694.1_pt1 | contig 20516 bp, 41 predicted proteins | sample 1573291 | NCBI WGS metagenome assembly OGMQ01 (sample SAMEA2582008, study PRJEB24529) | metagenome | biome: Human gut stool | place: China | collected 2011
CCTCTTTTTCATACCAATAGGTTATATTATCAAATATAGTCTGCTGGTGTTCTTTATTAAGTTGTTTTAACTTCTTGATGTTCTCCCAAAAGACCTTATCGGATAATAAGTCGGGAAGCAAATCTGCCGTGTCATCAGCCAATTCATTTTCCCAACCCATTAAATATGCTGGAGAAACTTCGAGAACTTTAGCTATGCTTTGCAATTTGATACTTGGAATATTTGTTACAATATTATTTTCGTATTTATAAAGTGTTTGTTTTGAAACACCTATTTTCTCGGCAAGCTCAACTTGCGACATATTTTTTGATTCTCGCTGTTGCTTTATCCTATCTCCAATCGTCATTGGTGTTTTCCTCCTTTCCTATTGGTAACTTAAATTATAGCACAAAAAAGTTACAAGTCAAGTAAAAAATAACTTGACAAGTTACTAAAAAGATGTATAATAAGAGTAACTTCAAAAGTTACGAAGTTGAAAAGAGGTGAAAAAAATGGTAGACACAAATAAACTTCGTGGAGTAATTGCCGAAAACGGCAAAACCCAAACAGAGGTGGCAAAAATGATAGGGATTACCCCAAAAACTTTTTACATGCGTATGCACAAAAAAGAATTTGGCAGTAATGAAATTCAAATCATGATTGATAATTTGAATATTACAAATCCAATGGAAATTTTTTTTGCTAAAGAAGTAACTTAAAAAGTTACAGAAAGGAGTAATAGGTGGACGAGAAAAAAAGGCATATTTCAGAAATCCTCTGTCAGCAGATAGAGTTGTTGGCAGAGGAAAGCAAGAAAACAAATGATGTAGATGTCAAAATTCGCATTGCGGGCGAAATTGACAGAATGGCAGATACCATTCTTAACATTTACGACGAGTAAATGTACTGTCAATACTTGAAATGTTGCGTCTAATGTCTTTCAGTTCACAGAAAGGAGAAGAAATGGCAGAAACGGATTTAAAAGTTTTTAATTCAGAAGAATTTGGAAACGTCAGAACGGTAATCGTAAATGACGAGCCAATGTTTTGTTTGGCTGATGTGTGCCGGGCATTGGAAATATCTAACGTGGGAAATGTTAAATCTCGGTTATCTTCAAAGGGTATCCGCAACATGGATACCCTTACGGCGGGAGGAAAACAGAAGCTTATTTACGTGAATGAAGCTAACCTGTACAAAACAATATTTCAGAGCCGCAAGGCAAGCGCAGAGAGATTTACTGACTGGGTAACGTCAGAAGTTCTTCCGTCAATCAGAAAGACGGGAAACTACAACATGAATATGACTGATGAGGAAAAAATTCAGCTTATTGCAAAAGGCAATGTGAAGTTGAATGAAAGAATTAATAAGGTTGAAGATAAAATCTCTAACCTTGAAAATGATATGCCGCTGTACGGCTGTGAAATAGACGAAGTACAGAAGCATATAAAAAGGAAAGTAGTTGATGTGCTTGGCGGCAAGAACACCAGCGCATACAAAGACAGTAGCGTGAGGAGTTCGGTATTTGCGGACATATACCGGCAGTTGAAACGCGAATACGGGTGTGTTTCGACATACAAGAGTATAAAACGCAAATACATTGCAGATGTGCATGATTTTATTGATTGCTATGCGCCGCCAACAGTACTTTCAGAACAGATTATATATGTCAACGCACAGTTGAGCATGAGTTTATAAAAGGAGATATGACAATGTATATTAATCCATTTGCGGCAGGAGTAATTTTCACAATTCTCGTTGAGATTGGGCTTGCTTTGGTTTACTCATGGAGTAACGGAAAAGATAAAAAATGAAACAGCCAAAGAAACTTACGAGAGCGCAGAAAGAAGCCTGCTCGGCACACCACTTAAATGCTGAACACTGGCTTTTAATCGAAGAAACAGAGTTTTATTTAAAACTTATTAATAAGGAAACCGGAAGCCGGAAAACGATTGACAAATTTGCAAAGATTAAAAGGGAGAAAAAGAAATGAACAAAGAAAAGGTAACAGTACAGGATTGCGTAGAAATGCAGGAAATGAAAAATCAGTCAGTCATTTTGAATGACGGCAAGGTTGTAGGATTTGAAGAAAATCCGAAGCCTAAAAAGGTTCTGTGGTTTTCTCGACACAAAATGACAGAGCCACAGTTAGCCGCACTGGGGAACGTTGAAATTGTGCAGATTGACCGGTCGATTGAATCGGCAAGCGAGTTGCGGGAAGAAATAAACGACTGCGACATTATCGCCATTGTCGCACCTATCGGATTGCAGGCACAGTTTTTAAAAGTTGCAGGCGACAAGCCGGTAATTGTAGCACTTAATAACAGAGTGCTTGTACCACAGGAAGACGGAACGGAAGCTAAGGCAGTGTTTAATTTTGTCAAGTGGGAAAGACTTGTCAAAATTGATGTCGTAAAAGAAGATTTTAATAATTAAAAGAAAAGAGGACAAAGAAATGAACAAAATTGAAATCAGTGGGAAAGTTACAAAAGAACCAATTTTATCGCATGAAAGCCATGGTGAGAAATTCTATTTAACACAAATTACAAGCGTGAGGACGAGTGGCGTTCCGGACACACTCAACGTTACATTTTCAGAAATTTTCCTTAAAAATATTAAGGAAGATGAACAGGTTAAAATTTTCGGAGAAATCCGAACAATGAACTATGACAGTCACTGTCATATCTTTGTTTTTGCAAAAGACGTTACAGAATATCCGGGAAAAGACGGAAATTTTGCGGAACTGGACGGATATATCTGTCGTGAACCAATTTTCCGTGAAACGCCGCTGAATAGAAAGATTACTGACTTACTGGTAGCAAGTAACCGGAAGTACGGAAAATCAGATTACATTCCTTGCGTTGCATGGGGAAGAAAAGCTGTTAAGGCAGGGCTTATGAATGTGGGCGAAAAAATCTCTTGTACCGGCAGATTACAAAGCCGTGAATATTTGAAAAGGTATGAAGACGGCACAGAAGAAATCAAGACAGCCTACGAATTGTCAATCAATAATTTACAGGAGGGGGATTACGAAAATGGCGAAGATTAAGATTTCGCAGAAGCGGTATGAAGCACTTTTAGACACAGAAACAAGAGTTCAAGTGCTTTTGAGCAAAACAAAAGCGGACAAGTACATATCACTGGTGGACATGTACAGAATTTTGGGAAATGAGTTTGAAGCCAAAAAAATTGAAGAAGAAAGGGACAAGGTGGAATGGGATGAAGATTAAGCTGTTAAAAATTATCGTAGAAAATTTCATGTGTTATGCGCATGAAGAATTTAACTTCTTTGATTTAACAAAAATTTTCGCAATGAACGGCAAAGGAAAATCCAGTATTGCTACGGCATACAACTGGTGTTTGTTTAACTGTGATTATGAATTAAAAGATAATCCGGTTGTGCGCCGGGAAGTAGGTGGAAAGTCCGTTGATGATATGGATACAAGCGTTGAATTGGCGCTTGATGTTGACGGAAAAGAAGTAACTATGAAAAAAGTACAAAAACGTACTTATAGTAAGGACAGAAGCAGTTATAAAGATGATAACAAGTATTTCATCAATGATGTGCCTAAGACCTTAAAGGACTTCAACGCATATCTTGAAGTCGATATGAACGTGTTTAAGATGTGCAGTAATATCAATGGCTTCCTTAATCAGAAGCCAGCAGACATGAGAGAATATTTATTCAATTTGGTAGAGGACGTTTCTGATATTGATGTAGCACGCCAGCAGACCGAATTATCCCAGTTAGTTTCACTGTTAAGCAAATATACGGCAGAGGAATTATTGGCTATGAATAAGGCTACTAAGGCTAAAATTGCAAAGGATTTGCCTATTCTTGACGGACAGATTAAGGAAAAGGAAAGAGATATTCAGCTCAAACAGGCTATTGATGTTTCTGACATTGAATTACAGAAGAACAGCCTTAAAGAGCAGATTGCTGATTGCGTGGCAAAACAGACCGACAATGACAAACTGATGTCTGAATATGACAAGGCGAGTGCCGACATTATCAATCTTAAATTTGAACTGAATGACATGGGCCGCAAGGCAAATGAAGAAAACTTCAAACAGAGAAGACGGATTGATGATGAAATCGTTGATGTCAAGCGTAAGATTGATAAAATTTTAAGAAGCATTAAAACAGCTAATGATGAAATTGAAAAAGCCAATGCAGTTATTGGCAGATACACGCTTGAATTGCAGGAAGCTAGGGGAACGTGGACAAAATTACATGAAATGCAGTTTGATGAAAATGAAAAAATTTGTCAGATGTGCGGACAGGAGTTGCCGGCAGACAAAGTTGAATTACTTATTAAAAACTTTGAATCTAAAAAGGCTTCGGCACTCGAAAGCGAAGCTGAAAGGGGCAACAAGATTAAATTTCTTGTGGATTCAGAAAGAGAATCCGTTACTAAATTGAATGAAGAAATTGCTACACACGAATCCGAAAAAAAAGAACAGGAAGCGAAGTTAAAAGACCTTGAAAGCCAATTAGCGGCACTTCCAGTTGAAATTGATGTAACAGGAACAGACGAATACAAGGCACTTGAACAGCAGATAGTTGAAAAGGAAGAAGCTATGCACAAGGCTAATGACATTTCGGAAATTAAGGCAGAATTAAAGGTACAGGAAACGGATTTAAGACAGCAGTTAGCAATCTGCGAGAATCAGATTGCTAAATCCGATACTGCCGCAGATGAACAGCGGCTTGAAGAATTGAAGAAAACAAGGCTTGATTCTGAACAGAACAAGGCAAACGCAGAAAAGATACTTGCCTTGCTTGAAGAATTGGACAAAGCAAAGAATGAAACGCTGTCAGAAGCTATTAACAGCCATTTTGAATTAGTTGAATGGCAGTTGTTTGAACTGGCTAAGAATGGAAATTACAAATCAGTTTGCATTCCGAAAATTGACGGCAAGTCGATTCTTACGACCGTGTCAAACAAGGGCAACCGAATTTTGGGTAGAGTTGATATTTGCAAGTCAATTCAGAAAATTAGCAGTATTAGCTGTCCGATTTTCCTAGACGACAGTGAAAGCCTATCAACCGACAATCAGAAACGGGTAGCAGGCATGGTTGACAGCCAGTTGATTATGCTGATTGTGAATGACAGCGATAGATTGGAAATTGTGGAGGTATAACATGAATTTATATGTTTACACATTAAATACTTTTTTTAGCAATAGACCAAAAGGAATACATATAGAAAAGGTTGAAGCACGAGAAACTCCAAAAACATATATGTGTGATTCATATGGTACAGGGTATACCAGCCGTATAAGAAAGCAGGATATAGGGCTGATTATTAACGGCAGAATAATCTTGACAGAACCTAACTTTGAATATGCAAAAAATAAATTCAAGGAAATGGGCGAAGCAACGATTAGACTGCAAAAAGAAAGATTAGAAAACGCCGAAAATGTATTGAGAATTATCAATGAAAGTGAGGAAAATTAAATGAGTAGAGAATTGGAACTTGCTAGAGAACTTGTGAGAAAGTTAGAAGAAGCAGAAAAGACTAATAAGGTGCAGTTATCAGAATTACAGCCAGGAGAAACGTTTAAAATCGGAGAACATGATTTTATCGTTCTTGAGCAAAACGGTTGCAGTGGCACGACAAATGTAATATCTAAAAGCTTTATGGCAAAGGGTATTGTTTTTGACAGCAATACAAGAGATTACAGCAAGTCAAATCTCAAGAAAGTTATCGAGAGCGATATACAGCCTATTATTGAAGCTGAGTTAGGAGCAGATAATCTTGTTGAGCATATTGTTGATTTAACTTCGATTGATGTGCAGCATGAGTTTGAGCCTTGCACTTGCAAGGTAAGGCCTATCACATTTAATGAGGCGAGACAATACAATGATTTGATTGTCAATAAGGAGTTAGATGATTGGTGGTGGACTTGTACACCTTGGTCTACTGCTGATAGAGGTTGGAAGCGTACAATTGCCGTTGTTTCGCCGTCCGGCAATATCATCAACTACCGCAGCTGCATCTGTAGCTACGACTGCGGTGTTCGCCCTTTTTGTATCTTAAAATCTAATATCTTTGTATCAAAAGGAGAATGATTATGACATTGACAATGAAAAGCTTGCAGGAGCAGATTAATGAATTAAGAAATGAAGTTGCTGTTTTAAAAGCAGTTGAAAAAACAAGAAAGATTCCAGCCGGATTAAGCACGGGAGATACATTTAAACTTGCTGGGCTTAAATGGACAATCCTTGATATTACAGATAAAGGATATATGTGTATTGCTGACAGATTAGAGGATTCAATGAAATTTGATAGTGAATCAAATAATTGGGTTGGAAGTCAGTTGAGAGGATATCTCCACACGGAATTTATTAAAAAAATTGCTGATGAGATAGGGGAAGAAAATATCGTTTCGTTTAATCGAAATCTTCTTTCGCTTGACGGTCAAGATGAATATGGAAACTGCAAAGACACAGTATCTTTATTGACCGTAGATGACTACCGCAAGTACAGAAGATTTATTCCGAATATTGACGATTGGTGGTGGCTTGCAACACCACGGAGTACAAAGCGTAATAGCTATGAATATTCCGTTACCGTTGTTTCGCCGTCCGGCAATTTCCGCTACAACCGCTGTTACGACAGCAACGGTGTTCGCCCATTTTGTATCTTTTCATCTAAAATCTTTGAATCGGAGGATTAGTAAATGACAGAAACAGATTTATATGTAAAAGAATTATTAAAAAGAGAGGAATAATTATGGCAGAGAATACGCAGTTAGTTGAATATGAATCAAATGGAGAAATGGTAAAAATTTCTCCAACAATGATAAGGAGATACCTTGTAAGCGGTGGTGGTAATGTATCTGACGGAGAAGTAATGATGTTTATGTCATTATGCAGATACCAGCACTTAAATCCGTTTTTGAGAGAAGCATACCTTATTAAGTATGGAAGCAACGAGCCCGCCACAATAGTTACTGGAAAAGATGTTTTTACAAAGAGAGCCAATGCAGACCCACGATATAAAGGAAAGAAAGCAGGAATTATTGTAATTAAAAAGGACGGAGCTGTTGAAGAGCGAGAGGGAACAATGGTTTTACCTAACGAAACCATCGTAGGTGGCTGGGCGAAAATCTTTATTGACGGAAAAGAGGACGAATACCAGTCAGTAGGTTTTGACGAATATGCTGGAAGAAAAAAGGACGGCTCACTCAATAGCCAGTGGGCAAAAAAACCAGCTACAATGATTAGAAAGGTTGCTGTCGTACAGGCTTTAAGGGAAGCATTTCCAGATAGATTCCAAGGCTTGTATGCACAGGAAGAATTTCAGAATATATCAGATGTAAAACTTGATACAGAAAAGGTTGTTGCTGATGAGGTTAAAGAGAACGCAAACACAGTAGATTTTGAGGAAAGCGACATTATCGACACCACAGCCACAGAAGTAACCGAAGAACAGGCAGAAGACAGTACGCTTCCACCGTTTATGCAGGAATAGGAGCAATTATGGAGAATAGATATTTATTTAAAGTAAAGCGAAAAGATACCAACGAATGGGCTATCGGAAATCTAATTTATACTTTTACTGGCATGCCTTATATCGTTACAGAATACGACCACATATTGAATTTTATTACTATCGATGAAGTTGACGAACGTACAGTATGCCAATGTACAGGACTAAAAGATAAAAACGGAAATATGATGTACGAAAATGATATTGTAAAAAGAACTGATAAGCCTAAGGCAGGAGAGCCTACAATCGGTATTATTGAGTATGATATTGCCAACACAGCTTTTATTATTCGATGGCTGGACGTTCCCAACTATTCGCCGACTTTTCCATGGAAAGAAAGAATCGAAGTTATCGGTAACAAATTTGACAATAAAGATTTATTAGAAAAGGAGTTTTTTGAATGAGAGTAATTTCACAGGACGGTTCAATAGATGTTCCTTATGAAATGGCAGTTGTTTATGTTGAATGCGAAGGTGTTATTGCTAAAGTTGGTGATAAAAGATATGTAATGGGTAGTTATTCAACAGAAAAAAAGGCAATTAAGGCTATGGAAATGTTGAGGGAGCATAATGAGGGTGTCATTTTTCTCAAAACAATAATAAATACCGAAAAAGGTACTCCGTTCGTAAGTGGTTTGTCGAAAACTGATTTTAACAAGCTGACGCAGAATTATTTTCAGTTTTCACAGGATGATGAAATCGAGGTGTGATTATGGCAAAACACACAATGCAGGAATTATATCAATGGCAGGCATTACCGCTGAATATCAAGGTTTTAATGGCAGCAGAGAGAGTAAGGAACTGGGTAAATGAATTTGGTGAAGATGGCGTGTATCTGTCGTTTAGTGCCGGTAAAGACAGTACAGTTTTAGGGCACATAATCAGAGAAGTTTGTGGATATAAAAATATCCCTTTTGTATTTGTAGATGTGCCGACACAGTATCCAGAGTTAAAGGAGTTTGCACAGACTTTTGATAATCTTGTGATTTTAAAACCTAAGATTTCATTTGCACAGGTTTGTGAAAAGTATGGATTTCCGATGATTAGCAAGGAAGTGTCAAATTGCGTTAGTGGTGCAAGAAAATATGTTAAATACCTTGACAGTCAAAAATCTAATAACACAATCTTAACAGACAGACAGACAGACAGACAGACAGACAGACAGACAGACAATTCCATATGCTTGCTATATGGCAGACCTGCTAGGAATAGACAGGAGAGTAAACAAGCAGAACGAACAGTACAAGAGTTTGCAGATGGGAGTTATCCCTAGCGGTTCAGAATACAGGTTACGCAGACTGAATGGAGAACTGACAGATAGTAAAGGCAATTATAGTCAGTTTAATCAAGAAAAATATAAATTCTTTCTTGACGCACCATTTGAGATAAGCGACTTGTGCTGTGACATTATGAAGAAAAAGCCTGCACACAATTACGAAAAGAAAACGGGCAGAAAGCCGATTATAGCGACTATGGCAAGTGAAAGCGTTATGCGTACACAAAAATGGCTACAGGACGGCTGTAATGCTTTTAATGTAACAAGACCACATAGCAATCCTATGAGCTTTTGGACAGAACAAGATGTGTTGCTTTACATTAAAGAAAATAATCTGCCAATATGTTCCGTTTACGGCGAAGTAGTCACAGATTACGAATCTATGGGGCAATGTGAAAATCAGATGTCACTTGCGGATTTTGGGATTTTTGATGATGAAAGACCATTGCTAAAGACTACAGGTTGTCAAAGGACAGGTTGCGTGCTATGCGGATTTGGCTGTCATTTGGAAAAGGAAAGCAGATTTTTAAGGCTAAAAGAAACACACCCTAAATTTTACAACTTACTGTATCACTTAAAAAATAATGGTGTGACATACGCAGAAGCTATTGATTGGGTTAATGAACATGGAAATATGAATATTAAGTATTAAAGGAGTGAAATGTAAATATGAAACAAAATCCAATAATAATTGCGTGCGAATTGTGCGGAAAGCCACAGCAAAAAGACGAATCACGTTCTAACGAAAATTGGAATGTTTATGACACAAAAGCTGTTTGTGAGTGTGGTGGAAAATTCAAAATAATGTTAAGAGAGGATGCAGAAAAATTAAGGAATGAAACTTAAATGTATAGCAACAGGAAGTACAGGGAACTGCTATACCTTAACTTCCAGCAGCGGAGAAACACTTATCCTTGATTGCGGAATACCGATTAAGGAAATTAAAAAAGGCTTAGATTGGAACGTTAAAGATGTTGTGGGTGTCTTATGCACCCACAAACACCTTGACCATAGCAAGTCAGTAGAAGGTTTTGAAGGTATGGGAATACCGATATTTGCCCCATATTTAGGCGATAGCTGTAAATCAATTAATATGGGCGAATTTACAGTAAAACCTTTTGATTTAACAACAATAGACGGAAGCTGGACACATACCAATGCAGACGGAACGCCTTGCCCGATATTCGGATTTCTGATTACTCACAAGGAAATGGGGAGAATGCTTTACATAACCGATTGTGAATTAATCAAGTGGAAGTTTAAAGACATAAACCACATTCTCTTAGGTGTGAATTATGACAAGGATTTAATCGACAGGGATAACACAGGCAAAGCTAATCACGTTTTCAGAGGTCACTTATCCATTGACACAGCTTGCGATTTTGTTAAAGCAAATCATTCAGACAGCTTGCAGAACGTCATAATGTGCCATCTATCAGATGAAAATTCTGATAGAGATAGTTTTATCGAGAAGATGAAAAAAGTTGCTTATGGGGCGAATGTAGATGTTGCAGAGCGTAACAAGGAATGGGTTTTAAGGAAAGGAGATGAATGTCCGTTTTGATGAGGGAGATTTGTGGAGAATGTAAGTATAACAAGTATTCTACAACAGAAAAGGAATTTTATTGTAGTAACACTGATAGTGATAATTACGGAATAGCAACTATGTATAATGATACTTGTGATGATTTTGAGGAAAAAGATGACTGATAACGGAAAGGAGTAGGAATGGAAAGATTAACAAGTAATAAACCAGTAGCTGATATGATGCCAATGATTGAACTGGCACATAACAGTTGTTACATAGATGAAAAACACAATGCAAGATATAGGGATTATGAGCAGGATATTGACAGTAGACAACTTGTTAGAAAACTTGTCAAAGATATGTGTGATGAAGATTTATTTTATATGTCAGATGAGAGATTTGACCAGTATATGACTGAAATGCTGACAGTTGGAGTGAGTGACACAATAGGGCTTTTGGCGGTATTTTATCGTAACTTATGGGCTACGGCTGAGTTAAGAGAGAAGTTAAAAGAATATGAGGACTTAGAGGAGCAGGGCAGGCTTATTAAGCTGCCTTGCAAGGTGGGAGATACAGCTTACGAAATAACAGGAGCAACAACTCATGGTTACGATTGGAAATATCTAACTTACGAAAAAGCATATGTGCATGGGACTGTATTTAATTTAGGCAGACTTTACGATATAGGTAAAACAGTATTCCTCACAAAATCAGAAGCCGAAGCAAAACTGAAAGAATTGAGAGGTGATATAAATGGAAAGTGAAAACTTCTTTGAAAAATGCAGAACTTGTCAATACTGTTTTACGAAAAATGATGATGATTATGTTTATTGTAGAAAAAGAAATGGAAAGTGCGAATATAAACCATATAAATCAAGAAAAAAATTGAGAGGTAGAGAAAATGAAAGTAGTAATTGACGTCCCTAAAGATTTCACAGGAGATTATATTGTTGACAAATTCAAAGATTTCTTTTCAAGGGTTATTGCAGATATTGATTGCAAAGGTATGTGTGGTAGATACGAGAAAGAAATTGCTGAAATGTTTTTAAAAGCATTTAATGATAGCGAAGAAAAGATTTCTTGCAACTGCCAGCACAACAGCAATTCGAGAGATAATGAGTCTTGTTGCAAATGTGGTAGAAAAAAGACCAATGCCGACAGAATAAGGAATATGTCGGGTGAAGAATTGGCAAAATACATTTACGATGTGTCTGAACATTGCGCAGACTGTGTTGTGTGCGGCGATGACTGTGACAGTTGCAATGGTACAGAAGATATTTGCGTGCCAAAGATTATTGAATGGTTAAAATCAGAAGCGGAATAGGAGAGAATATGAAGAGAGTTAAATCAACACCGGGAACGGTGGTATTCAAGAGTAAGAAACATCATGTATCATTCGCCTTTGGAATAGGCAAGCACTGGGGAGCAACCTTTGGCGCAGAGTACTATGAAAGTTGGGATTGGCACCATTTTGTTATAGGCTTTACGATAATTAAATTTTTTGTTGCATTCAAAGTTAATTGGAGAATCTTCGGAGAAGACTATGACAGAGACGAAATGTATTTTGAAATGTACGACTGAAAGGAGAAAATATGGAAGATAGATATTTATTCAAGGCTAAGAGAGTTGACGATGGAGAATGGGTGCAAGGATGTTATATTTACAATATTGATAGAGATTGTAGCGAGAGCCTTAACAAATTTGCACATAGAATACAACCTTTATATGCACATGCATATGCAGAACCTATAGACCCAACCACTATCTGCCAGTGTACTGGCTTAAATGACAAGAATGGCAAGCTGATTTGGGAGAATGACATTATAAGAACGAAAGTTGGAACAGCGAAAGTTATATGGGATAAATCAGAATGGAGAATTGAATGGTTAAAAAGCGACTTATGGAGAAAAGATTTGTATTATTGGGCGGTCGAAGATAATCAAAAAATAGAAGTTATCGGCAACATTTTTGACAACCCTGAGTCATTAGAAAGTGAGAGATAGTATGGCAAAGATATTTAGATTTAGAGGCTATTTAGTTTCCAATCGTGAGAATATCTCACTAGAAGATATATATGATGACATAAGTAATGTGGGATATGCTGAAAACTGGCAACAGTTACATATCGAAGAGTCGGAAGAATTTAATCTTGATGGCGAAGATAAGTCAAACTGTGACCTTGCGTTACTCACAAGGCATTTTAAGGCAGATAACATCAGTACAGAATTTGACAGACCTTTACCACAGAAAGGCGAGAAATATAAGCATTTCAAGATTGGCAAGATTGTTACTATTATCGGTATTTCAAGGCACACAGAAACAGAGGAAATATCAGTTGTATATGAACATGAGGGACATATCTGGAATAGACCTCTTGAAATGTTTATGAGTGAAGTTGATAAGGAAAAATATCCTAATGCAGAACAGAAATACAGATTTGAATTAGCAGAAAGTGAGGAAAATTAGATGAATCGTGTAATTTTATGCGGGAGACTGACTAGAGAACCAGAGGTCAGATATTCGCAGACAGCAAACGGAAGTATGGCAGTAGCACGGTACACATTAGCTGTTGACCGTAAATTCAAAAAAGAGGGCGAGCAGAATGCAGATTTTATTAATTGCATTGCGTTTGGAAAATCGGGAGAATTTGCCGAAAAATATTTCTTTAAGGGAATAAAAATTGCAATCAGCGGCAGGATTCAGACTGGAAGTTATACGAACAAAGACGGTCAGAGAGTTTACACGACTGATGTAGTTGTTGAAGAACAGGAGTTCTGCGAAAGCAAGCAGAATCAGCAGAGTAGCGGCATAATTCAGCCGAACAGTAATGTTGACAGCAATGGATTTATGAGTATCCCGGACGGAGTGGAAGATGAGGGATTACCATTTAATTAAGGAGCGTGATGAAATTTGAATTATCAAAGCATTAGGCAGGCAAAAGCGATTGAACAGAACAATAAAAAACGCTTATTAGAAGTCAATCCAAAGCTTGACGAGGAGAGCGGCATATACTTTTTGACACGAACCGATGAAAACGGATTCAAATATGCCTATATCGGGCAGGCTGTACATATTTTGACAAGGCTTTCACAGCACCTTGTCGGATACCAACATATTGACCTTTCACTCAAAAAGCACAAATTGTACTCAAAAAGCAATCCTTGTGGCTGGAAGATAGGATTTCTGCATTTTCCGAAATCCGAACTTGACAAGCAGGAGCAGCATTACATTAAGGCTTATGCCGACAAAGGATACCAGCTAAGGAACAAAACAAGTGGTTCACAAGGAGAGGGCAAGGCACAGATTGATGATTACAAGCCGTCTAAAGGCTACCGTGACGGCATACAGCAGGGCAGAAAGAATCTTGCAAAGGAACTGTCGCACATTGCAGAAAAACACCTTAAAATCGAAATTAGAGAAGACAAGAGGTATAACAAGGTATCGCAGAAACAGTATGAGAAATTTATGGATTTATTGAAAGCGGGTGAGAACAATGCTAATTCCGAAAGTTAAAGCCAAAGAGTTTGAAAAATTTGGATTTAAGAAATGTAAGGGCGAATATGGTAAGAATGGTTGCTATTACCTTTGTGTTGCAAAAGGCGTGAAAATGCTTTTTGTGAGTAATGTGCTTTTTGATGTTAATGATTGGAGAGATAATGGCCCAAGAATACACAAAGACGCAAATTGCCAATACAGGGACCACAGGACATATCTTGATATTATCTACGAACTTATTAAGGCGGATATGCTTGAAAGCAGGTGATTCAGAATGAATGATTGTAAAGGCTGTAGATACGAAAACAGCACAGATATAGAGGTACATTTAGAATTTTGTACAAATTGTAAAAGAGCCTATTCCAATGAAGAAGATAGAGAATTTCACGAAGATAGGTATGAAACTGTAGATTAAAAATCAAAGAAAGTAGGTGATTTAGAATGAAGATTTTAAGCAAAAAGAAATGCGAAGAAATCTTAAAAAGAATTACTGCAAATGAAATTATTCAGACTGAATACGGACTGCACGATATAGAAGCAGAAACAAAAGCGACAGAAAATAGAGCAGAAATAGCTTTTATTGTCGGTGGCATTAAGGGAATGAATAAGGTGCAGAACACATTGAGAAAAAGATATAACAACTAACTAAAAATCAAAGAAAGTAGGTGATTCAGTTGAAAGATAACCAGTGCAGAGCTTACAAACACACATACAAATGCCCGAAAGACAAGTGTGACGGCTGTCATCGGCGCATGAGCAGATTCTACTTGATACAGGAAATTGTAGAAATTTTGATGAAATCAGACACACCAGTAGGAGCTAAAACATGGACAGACAAATGACTTTATTTTACTTTATGAGAGAGCCAGTTTCCATAACGAAGCCTATTCGATTAATAGAGCTTTTTGCTGGTTATGGAAGTCAAGCTATGGCACTTGAAAGGATAGGTGCGGAATTTGAACATTACAGAATTGTTGAGTTTGATAAGTATGCTGTAGCAAGTTATAACGCAATTCATGGGACAAACTTCTCAACTATGGATATAACAAAAGTACACGCACTTGACTTAGCCATAGAAGATACGGACCACTTCACTTACTTACTTACTTACTCATTTCCTTGCACTGATTTATCAGTTGCTGGAAAACAAATGGGAATGAGTAAGGGTAGTGGTACAAGAAGTGGTTTGCTGTGGGAAGTTGAAAGAATTTTAACTGAAATCAGAGATAGCAACGGAGAATTACCACAGATTTTATTTATGGAGAACGTGCCACAGGTCCACGGCAAAAAGAATATTGAAGATTTTAAGAAATGGATAGATTTTCTTGAAGGCCTTGGCTACACGAATTATTGGCAGGATTTGAATGCCAAGAATTACGGAGTTGCACAGAATAGGAACCGTTGCTTTATGTTTTCGTTTCTCGGAAATTACACCTACAAATTTCCGCAGCCTATACCACTTCAAAAGAAGTTGAAAGATTACTTAGAGGAAGATGTAGACGAGAAATACTACATTAACAACGAAAAGGCACAGAAACTAATTCAGACACTTGTTGACAACGGGACATTGCCAGATACAATCCCTAAGAGCAGAGCAGAGCAGAGCAGACTTGCGTTGACGGAACAATTTGTGAACCAGGAAGAAGAGAGGTTGCAAACTGCATCAAGGCAAGATATGACGCAGGAATCAGCAACTTGCGGTCAGATGGAAACTGTGTTGTTGAAAGCAGTTGATTTATCAATTAACAATCCAAAAGAAAAAATTATTTCTAATTGCATTTTGTCTCATATTTCAAAAGATGGAAATGCAATAGGAAAATATGCATCATTAAATACAGGAGTGGTTGAATGGAAGTTAAAGTAATAGTTTCACTTGAAAGCAAATTTGAAAGCACGAACCGAATTTATGATGTGTGGGGGGGGTGCAGTCCAACATTGAGTACAATGCAAGGTGGAAATCAAGAACCGAAAATATTGGTAAAGGAATTGGGGTTTATGGATAACGGTACAGGAAAACATCAATCTAATACAGTTTATAGCGAAAACGGGCTATCTCCGAATATCACAACAGTTGAGGGTGGCGGCACGCAACAGATTAAAGTGTGTGAAAGTCAGATAGTTGCTATGCGTGGCAGAAATCCCGATAATCCGTCAGATAGAACTGTGGGAAGTCCAACAGAGCAGAGATTAGAAGTAAATATGCAAGGCACAAGTAATTGCTTAACGAGTGTGCAGAAAGATAATTTATTGCTTGAAAAACCCCAATATCGTATCAGAAAGCTAACACCTAGAGAGTGCGGACGGCTTATGGGTGTATCTGATGAAGATATTGACAAAATGGCAGCAGTCAATAGTAATACACAGTTGTATAAGCAGTTTGGCAACAGCATTGTTGTTGATATCATGTGTGCTATGTTTGAAAATTTGAATATCAATCAAGGTTGTACAGTATGAAAGACGAAGCAAAACACGAAATACAAATCTTACTTGACCTGTTAAAATCCAGCCTTACACGGAACGGCGTAAGCATGGCAACTGACAGAGAGGGAAATTTGATGTTTTTTGATACCGCAGAATATAACCGAAGCGGTGGCAAGTCATTTGACGGATTTAGAATCAATATTAATGATTTAGTAAAGTAACGAAGCAACGGAACTTGAATAACAGATAAGGGGCGATAATATGGCAATATATCGAAATGTCCAATTGGCATTTTGGACGGATAGCAAAGTTGAAGACGATTTTACACCGGAAGACAAGTATTTTTACATGTACATTTTAACTAATCCACAGACGAATATCTGCGGGTGCTACGAAGTGAATTTTTCGCAAATGGCAAGACATACAGGCTATAGCAAAGACACTATCGTAAGGCTTCTTGAGCGGTTCGACAAAGTACACAATGTTATAAAATACGATTCAAATACGAAAGAGATACTGATATTGCGGTGGTACAAATACAATTGGAATAAATCGGAAAAAGTTCTTGCAGGAGTATTGAGTGCGGCAAAACGGATTAAATCTGAAAAATTCAGAAAATACGTTAATGATATTGTTGATTCAATCAGAAATGACACACCATTATTAGACCACAGCATTGAAGAAACATCTGATACCAATTTGCCCGACAGCGCAAATGAAAAAGAAGACAATGCGGTGTATATGAATGTTATCGACTACTTGAACAAAAGATGTAATACTAAATACAGATACAATACGCAGTCAACGAAGCGGCACATACACGCAAGGATAGAAGACGGATATAGAGAATCCGATTTTTACGAGGTGATAGACAAAAAGGCAGGCGAATGGCTGGGAACGGATATGGAGAAATATTTGCGACCGGAAACCTTGTTCGGGACAAAGTTTGAAAATTATTTGAACCAAAATATAGTACCTAATAAAAATTTTAGCAAGGGTACTATTGATTGGGACAATGTGTAAAGGCAGGTGGCAATGATTGACAAGAGAAGAAACAGTCAAAATCATTCGGATTATGTGCGACAGCTATCCGAATTATAAGCCGAACAATATTTCGGAAACGGTTGACGTGTGGTGCATGATGTTAGAGGATTACAACTACAATCAAATTTCGGTTGCGTTAAAAGCTTACGTAACATCGGATACAAGCGGATTTGCGCCGAGTATAGGAGAGCTGATAGCAAAAATACAAATGATTTCACAGCCGCAGGAATTGAATGAAATGGAAGCATGGAGCTTAGTGAGTAAAGCATTGCGGAACGGTACATATGGTGCAGTTGAGGAGTTTTCAAGGCTTCCGCCGACCGTTCAAGAAGCTGTTGGGAATCCCGATAATCTAAGAAATTGGGCAACGTCAGATTATAAAGCGATTGAAACCGTAATACAGTCTAATTTTATCAAAACTTACAGAAGCGTTACAAGTCGGGCAGAAGAAATTAAAAGAGTGCCGGCAGAAATTCAGAAACTTATCGAAAAAGTAAATCAAAATTCACTAAAGGCTCAAATCGAGCAAAAATACCAAAATAATACAAATTTTCTTTCGGGCGAAAATAAGCTGTCTATGAGCGATACAGAAGACGTAGAAGCATATTCAGAACCACCGAAAGAATTTGAAGCTTTAAAGGATAGTTTGAGGAAATAAAAAATGGCATTAACGCAAAAAGAAATTAGTCATAATTGTTACAAAAGGCGCAAGGACAATGGATTGTGTCCACGTTGCGGCAAACCACTTGACAGAATCGGACATTATTGCACTAATTGTTTGAAAAAATCAAACGAATATTCGAGAGAGGTTCGTGAGTGGTGCAAGCAAAACGGGATTTGCCCGGAGTGCAAAAAAAACAAGTTATTTGGCGATGAACATATTTGCCTGGAATGTTTAGCAAGAAAATCTATATACCGTGCAAACAATCCCATATCCGATGAAAAACAAAAACAATACAATGAGAGATTCAAAAAACAGCAGCGGGCGCTGTACCAGCAACGAAAAGAACAAGGTATTTGTACCCGTTGTGGTAAACGTCCAGCGGCAAAGCCTAAAGCCAAATGTGCAATATGCTTAAAAAAGAACGCTCAAGCGCATAAAAAGCAATATTACGACAAAATAGATATAAAAGAGTATCGCAAAGCTAATAATCTATGCTACCACTGCGGCAATCCTATAGACCGTGAAACAGGGCAGTTGTGCCAATCGTGTTGGGATAAATGCCGTGAAAATGGATTAAAAAGCCCACATGATAATACATACTGGCGGCAGGACAATAACATAGTTTTTAAATGGAATCGAGGTGCTAAAAATGAACATAAATAGTGCAACTGACAAAGGCTGTGATAAATGCAAGCATAAGTTTTATTTAGGCACAAATAAGCAAGGTGCGGCAATTTACGGTTGTAAAAACCGTACTGGTAAATGCCCGGAGCGCAAAAACAAATAATTGAAAGGAAACGGCTTATGAAAATTTCAGAATTGACTAAGCCGGAGCTTGAAAAAATCATTGAAAATGCCAATTTTACAGATGAAGAAGAAAGAATTTTTAAATTGCTTTCAAAAGGGAACACTATAACACAGATAGCAATTCGGGTATCACTTTGTGAAAGAACTGTTAATCGAAAAGTTATTAAAATCAAGCAAAAAATTAAGCGATTGGAGGATATTTTATGATTAATGTTACTCAAAATGGTAAAAATGTAGACACGGAAGAATTAACATTGTCGGACAGTATCGTTAAAATGATTGCAGAGATAATTGACAAGTAAATTTTAGATGTGTAAAATGTGCTGTATCGTGATAAATGCGGCACATTTTATACTTTAGGAGGATATATACTATGAAATGTGTTGCTTATATGAGAGTATCGACAGAGAAACAGGCAGAAGAAGGTAACGGACTTGAAAGCCAAAAGCGCGATATTGAAAACTATTGCAGAAAAAATGAATTGATAATAGCTGATTGGTATGTTGATGAAGGATATACGGGTTCAAATATGAATCGCCCGGAATTGCAAAGGCTGATTACTGATTGTAGCCGCAAAAAAGTAAATTGCGTTGTTGCATTTAAGCTTGACCGTATTTCCCGAAGCATGGTTGACGGAATTTACATCATCGAAAAAGTATTCCAAAGCAATAATGTTGCGTTTAAATGTGTACATGACAGCATTAGTTATGACAGCCCTATGGAACAGGCATACACACAGATGATGGCAGTATTTGCACAACTCGACAAAAACACAATGATGTTGCGTATGCGCGGCGGTATGCTTGAACGTATTAAGCAAGGCTACTGGTGGGGTGGCGGCAATACGCCTTACTGTTATCGGTATGATAAAGAACAAGGAATATTAATTCCTATCCAGGAAAGAGCAGAACAGGCAAGGAAAGCCTTGGAATTGTTTATTTCCGGCTATTCAGACGCGAAAATTAAAGAAATATGTGGCTTCAAATCTGAATTAGTTACGCGAAAAGTGCTTACCGGAGTTGTAAATATTGGCATGATACCATACAAAGGCAATATCTATCAAGGCAAGCATAAACCGATTTTTGATAAAGATAGATTTGAACTTGCTCAAGAATTGAGAAAATCAAGGTGCTCTGCAAAAATAAGTTGCTTTACTGAACCGAATTTACTCACAGGTTTGTGCTATTGCGGAGTGTGCGGTTGTAAAATGCGTTATCAAAAGTGGAGTAATGGGAATCACAAGATATATTGCTGTTCAAGAAATAAAGGCTTGAAATATCTTCCGAATTACAATCCGAACTGCAATAATTCTCTTGAATGGGCCGACGATATAGAAAAGCAAGTTACTGATGAAATACTTAAAATTTCACTCAATTTGTCTTCTTACAAACCAAAAGCAAAAGAAACAAAGCTTCAAATTATGCAATCACAACTTGAGCGAGAACAAACAAAGCTTAAACGTCTATATAGCTTATATGCAGACGGCAATGATACTGTCTTGGAAATGATAAAAGATTTAGAATCGCAAATTTCAAAGACAAAAGAAGATATTTCTGTAGAAAGTAAAAATGCCATTAATACACAAAAGAAAGAATTTACTTATCAGAACATAAAAAAACTTGCCGATGTTTGGGACAACATCGACAAGAAACAAAAAAATTTCATACTGAAAACTATAATAGATAAAGTTATTATAGTCAATGGAAATGTTGAAATTCAGTTAAAGAATTTTTAGCATATACTTAATGCTACGGGTATTGCGTTAAAGAAGTGCTAATGCCGTATTTATCACGATTTTTAAACATGA
>OGMQ01000754.1_pt1 | contig 18822 bp, 17 predicted proteins | sample 1573291 | NCBI WGS metagenome assembly OGMQ01 (sample SAMEA2582008, study PRJEB24529) | metagenome | biome: Human gut stool | place: China | collected 2011
GTAGAAATTCTGCTTCACAGGTATTTAATAGTAAGATTTTCTTCTTAACTATAGCTTTTAGTTTACTTTAACTAGATAAATTAGTTTATGAACTAAAACATTTCGTTATTTGCAGCAAACAAAGTTGCAGATATGAAAGGATTAACAGCAAAAGAAGAAGAAATCATGGGCTTTTTTTGGGAAAAAGGTCCCTTGTTCGTGAAGGAAATGTTGGCTTTCTATGAAGATCCCAAGCCACATTTCAACACACTTTCTACGATTGTGCGTGGGTTGGAAGAAAAAGGTTTTCTAGCTCATTATACTTTCGGAAATACCTATCAATATTATCCCGTAGTCAGTGAAGAAGATTTTCGTAAAGGAACGCTGCGGAATGTGATTAGTAAGTATTTTAATAATTCTTACCTGAATGCCGTTTCTTCTTTGGTTAAGGAGGAAGATATTTCCTTGGATGAATTGAAACAGCTCATCGAGGAAGTGGAACAGGCTGACAAAAAACATTAATCTATTAAACGAAAATCTATGCTATGGGAGTTTTCTTCATTTATATATTAAAATCATCTGTTTGTCTTGTTCTGTTTTACCTGTTTTTCCGGTTATTACTTAGCAAGGAAACCTTTCATCGTTTCAATCGTATGGCTTTATTGGGAGTGTTGTTCTTTTCATTACTCATTCCTTGTATCGAAGTAACTACCCGGCATCAGGTTGAAGTGCAGCAGGCTGTGCTTTCCATTGAACAATTGCTATTGATGGCAGAGTTGGAGGCTACTCCTGCCAATGTCGGTACAGTGCAGGAGACGCCGGCCATATCTTGGGTACAGATTGTTCTGTTGGTCTATCTGGCGGGTATTCTGTTTCTTGCCTGTCGCAATATCTATTCTTTGATTTGTCTCTTCCGGTTGATACATTCCGGCAAACATGAGAAGTTGGAGAAAGGGGTTACACTTGTGGTGCACAATCAGGAGATAGCTCCGTTCAGTTGGATGAAGTATATTGTCATCAGCCGGAAAGACCTGGAGGAAAACGGGAGGGAAATCCTTATTCATGAAATGGCTCATATCCACCATCGTCATTTAGTAGATTTATTGGTGGCGGATATTTGTATCTTTTTCCAATGGTTCAATCCTGGTGCATGGTTGTTGAAACAGGAGTTGCAGAACATTCACGAATATGAAGCGGACGAGACCGTCATTAATGAGGGTGTAAACGCGAAAGAATATCAACTATTATTAATAAAAAAAGCCGTTGGCACAAGGCTCTACTCTATGGCCAACAGCTTTAATCACAGTAAACTTAAAAAACGTATCACTATGATGTTAAAAGAAAAATCAAGTCCGTGGGCACGTTTGAAGTATCTTTATGTACTTCCGGTAGCTGCTATTGCAGTAACAGCTTTTGCCCGTCCCGAAGTCTCCAATAAAGTAGAGGAGATTTCAAGCGTCAAAGTTAACGATTTGGCTGCAATTGTAGAAACAAAAATGACGGAAAGTGTAGGAGACACAATGAAACCTGCTGATGTGAAGTATGTACCGACGGAAGTCCGCAAGCAGTTGAAGGGGACTCCGGTCTTTGAAGTGGTAGAGGAGATGCCGGAATTTCCTGGAGGTGGAATGAGTGCTCTTATGAGTTATCTGAAAGACAATATGCGCTATCCGGCATCTGCCAAAGAGAAAGGTACGCAAGGGCGTGTGACTGTCCAATTTGTGGTGGATAAAGATGGAAGTATCAAGGAACCGAAACTTCTCCGTTCTGTAGATAAGGATATGGATGCTGAAGCGTTGCGTTTGATAAGTAATATGCCGAAGTGGAAACCAGGGAGACAGAAGGGGCAGCCGGTGGCGGTGAAATATACGGTTCCGGTGATGTTCAGTTTGGATGATGACAAACTTGAGAAAACTTCTTCTGCCAATGGTATTACAGTTGAAGGATATGCAGGTAATGGGAAAGAACCACTGTATATTGTGGATGGAAAAGAGGTGACACCATCTGTCATGAGTGCATTGGATCCTGATAAGATAGAGCGTGTAACGGTTTTGAAAGATAAATCTGCCACGGAATTATATGGAGAAAAGGGAAAGAATGGTGTTCTTTTGATAACCCTGAAACAAGGAACTCCAGGTATAGTTATCCGTCGGGATAAAGAGGTGACAGAGAACGCTAAAGTACAGCATAACGGTAGTCTTGATTTAACGAAGACTATTTATATTGATGGAGAAAAGGTTGATTTGGGTACTAAAACTATCGATGATTTAATACCTGCGGAGAATATTGAGAGCATTGAGGTGAAGAAAGAGGCAGGTGGAAAAGGTGAGATTTACATTGCTACTAAAAAAACTAAAGCTGTAGAAAAGACTTCCGTTCAAGGTAATATGAAAGTGGAAGGCAAAGTGGTGGATGAGCAGGGCGAGCCTATTATTGGTGCGGCTGTTCTGATAGAAGGTACCACTACGGGAAGCGTTACCGATGTCAATGGTAATTTTGTCCTTTCTGTTCCTTCTAAGGATGCTGTATTGGTTGCTTCGTATATAGGCATGGCTACCAGCAAAGTGAAGGCGCAATCCAAGCTTACGATTACACTAAAAAATGAATAGTCTCTAACAACTATGACAAGTAAAATTCTTTCTTTGTTTCTAATTCTGATAGCTGTGGGGGCAGGGCTTTGCTCTGCCCAGACAGCAGGTAAGAAATATTATTTAGTGGATGGCCTTTTCTTCGAAGGCATGCCACCTTGTGTGGATTCGGATAATGTAGCAGCCTACGTTATACATAAGGACGGCGTGGGACACGAGGTTACAGAACTTCGTTTGTGCAGGGATTTTGTGCTGCCTGAAGATGTGAGAAAATACGCTACTCCTGCTGAAGAGGTGTCTGGTGCGGAAGCCTTTTTGATGAGTTATCGTGGAGGGATAGGGCAGAAGCTCCCGATAGTCTCTGTCGTACGGACTCTGAAGACAGAGGAATGGATAGGTAAACCCTTTCCAGAGTTCAAAGTAAAAGATACCGCAGGGAAGGAGTGGACTAATACCGATGTAGTGGGCCGTCCTATGGTCTTGAACTTCTGGTATACCGGCTGTGGCCCTTGTATCCGTGAAATGCCGGAGCTGAACAAATGGATGGAAGTCTATCCTGATGTAACCTATCTTGCTACGACTTTTGACAGTGCTGCACAAATAAAGAAAATTGTAGAGAGCCGTCCTTTTCTCTTTACCCAGATAGCCGATGACTTGTTTTTCTTCGAGACCTTTCATGTGAGCGGTATGCCGGTCACTATACTGGTGGATAAGAAAGGTATTATCCGCCATATAGAACAAGGTACTGGAACTGCGAAACTTCGGTATATGCAGGATAAGTTGCAGAAACTTGTCAGCGAATAATTCTTTCTTGATGAATAGGGGATAAGGATTTCAGAGGATTTCTTTTGCTCTTTCACAGATTATCATACCTTTGCGAATATAAATCTAAGGAAGGGGAAGGTTATGATAAAACATCTTTTTTTAATATTGGGACTGCTTGCTGCGCTCACTCTTGCCGAGCCGGTTCTGGCTTGTACATCTGCCGTCGTTTCCGGAAAGGTTACTCTTGACGGCCGTCCGTTGCTATGGAAAAACCGTGATACGGACTATCTGCGAAATCATGTAGCTTATGTGAAAGGTGAGAAGTATGACTTCATTGCCGATGTGAATAGTGACAATTTCCCTGATTTGAAGGAGGCATGGGTCGGTACCAATTCCGCCGGCTTTGCCTTGATGAACACCCAATCCTACAATCTGGTGGAAGTGAAAGATGGGGAAGAACGGGGTGCCGCCAACGGGAGGATTATCTACCGTGCTTTGGAGGTTTGTGCCACGGTGGAGGACTTCTGCCATTTTCTTGATACCATCACCAAGCCCAGCCTGATAGAAGCCAATTTTGGCGTGATTGATGCCAAAGGCGGTGCCGCCATGTTTGAGGTGGATTACTATAAATATACGATGTATGATGCCAATGATCCGAAAGATGCTCCTTACGGTTACATTGCCCGTACGAACTTTTCTTTTGCCGGTGAGGTGAACCGGGGAGCGGGTTATGTACGCTATATGGAGGCAGACCGGGTATTGATGAAGGCTTCTGCAACGGGTGGGGTGACACCTCAGGGTATCTTCAATGACCTTTCACGTTCGTTCCGCAATTGCATGCTCGATATTGATTTGAGGAGCGGGAAGTTTAATCGCCCGCAAGGTTCCGGTTGGTTTGTCGACCAGGATTTTATTCCCCGTAACAGCACTTCTTGTTCCATTGTGGTGCAGGGCGTAAAACCGGGTGAGAAGGCGGAACTTACTACGATGTGGACAATGCTGGGATATTCTCCTACGGGCATTGCCGTGCCACTTTGGGTGAAGGATGCGGATAGACTTCTGCCTCCGATGGAATGTTGGGACAAGGCGTGTGCTGCCGCTCCGCTCAGTGATTGGTCACTCCGGCTTTCCAATAATGTCTTCTGTTACAATCAGGGGATGGGAACCAATCGTTATCTGAATTGGGAAAAACTGTACAATATGGAGAATAACGGCTATATGCAACAGCTTGTTCCGGTGGAGGCGGAGGTGTTTCGCCGTACATGCCCATTGTTGGACAGTTGGAGACAGCAAGGAAGCATTGATTCTCAAGAAATGCAGAAGCTTTATCAAGATGTGGAAGCACTTGTCCGAAAGGCTTATACGCCTTTGATGGAGCAATGACAGTATTCCAGTATTTCTCTTTCCTGCTCAGGGTGGAACCAGCGGATTTCCTCGTCCCGTTTGAACCAGGTCATTTGCTTACGGGAATAGATGCGTGAGTTCTGCTTTATCTTCTCAATGGCAAAGGGTAATGTCCATTCGCCGTCCAGGTACTTGAATATTTCTTTGTAGCCTACTGTATTTAGGGAATTTAGACTTTTATGCGGATAGACCATGCGCGCTTCTTCCACCAAACCCTCTTCCACCATTTGGTCCACCCGGCAGTTGATGCGTTCATAAAGCTCTTCCCGGTCACGCGTTAATCCTATTTTGATAATACGGAAGGGGCGTTCTTTCTTTTGTTGGGTGCGGAAGGAAGTGTAGGTCTTGCCCGTCATATAGCAGATTTCCAAAGCATGGACTACGCGTTTTGGGTTTTTCAAATCTACTATTTTGTAATATTCCGGGTCCAACAGCTTAAGTTCCGCACAAAGTCTTTCCAGACCTTCTGTTTCGTATTTGTACAGCATGAGTTGGCGTGTATCGGCATCTACGGTCGGAATGTCGTCAATGCCTTTACAGACTGCATCTACATACATCATTGAGCCTCCGGTCAGCAGTATGGTGTTATGCTTTGTAAACAAGTCTTCCAGCAGCTTCATTACTTCCGCTTCGTATTGGGCGGCACTGTAATAGTCTGTCAGCTTCAGGGTACCGACGAAGTGATGCTGTACCCGTTGCAGCTGCTCCGGTGTAGGGGCAGCCGTGCCTATCTTTAAATCTGCATAGAGTTGTCTCGAATCGGCCGAGACGATACAAGTATGGAAATGTTCTGCCAATCGGAGGCTTAATTCTGTTTTGCCTACTCCGGTGGGGCCGATAAGTACGATTAGGGTGTGCATGCGGGTATAAAATTTAGGCGCGAACCATAACAATCCGCGCCTTTCTGAAGGGGAATAATGTCTGTTTAATATTTCTCTTCTTCGAAGGAGTTCCCGGCTTCGTCCAAACCGCCGAAACCCTCTTTGTCGAAATCTTCCATATCGAAGTCTTGGTCGCCGTAAAAGTTTTCGTCCAAGTCCAGGGAGCCGCCGGCAGCTGCCATTTCTTCAAAGTCAACGGTCTGCTTGGGAGCTTCACCCGCTTTCTTGGTGCATTTGGCGCCTTTCATTTCTTTTCCGGTAATGATTTCAGAAAGCTCGATGAAGAAGCAGCGTTCAGTCATATAATCGAATACATAGAGAAGTTTCTGCTTCTCGTCTTCAACCAGTTCGCTCAGCTGGGTCTCTTTCATCACCCAACTGTCCATTTCCGGATTGTCGTCCATTTCTTCCAGCGTAATTTCCTTTTCTTTTTCCCAGTCATCATCGCAAATGAAGAAAGAAGTCATCTGGTCGTTGGTGTAGCCTGCCGACTTTAGAATCGCCTCATGGAAGTCATAAAAGGTAGCTTCCGGGTCTATCTGTATTTCTCTGACAAAATCGTCCACCTCATCAGAGATGATTGTAAATCTGTAGATCATGATGATTTATAATTTATGATTTCTGACTTCTGATTTTGTGTAAATCATACGTTTTTCATTTTCCTGCGGGGATAATGCCGCGGGCTGATTCACGTATAAAGTTTACGATATAGCTTATTTCCGGTGTCATTTCCATTTCATCCTCGATTTTCTTCAAGGCATCCGTATTGTTCAGGCCGCCTTGATAGATGATGCGATAGGCATCATGGATTTTCTCGATGGTCTCGTTGGAGAAGCCGCGTCGGCGTAACCCTACCACATTGATTCCCGCATAGCAGATAGGCTCGCGTCCGGCAATGATGTACGGCGGGATGTCCTTGCTGAAACGGCAGCCGCCCTGTATCATGCCGTAACCACCTACATGGCAGAATTGGTGCATCAGTACATTGGCGCTGATGATGGAATAATCGTCGATGACAATTTCACCCGCCATTTTTGTAGAGTTGCCAATGATACAGCCGTTGCCTATTAGGGCATCATGCGCCACGTGTACACTTTCCATCAAGAGATTGTTGTTGCCGACAATGGTTCTGCCTTTGGCAGCTGTACCGCGGTTGACAGTTACGTTTTCACGTATGATATTGTTGTCTCCGATTTCAGCAGTGCTTTCCTCCCCTCTGAACTTTAAATCCTGGGGAATGGCACCGATAACGGCTCCCGGGAAAATGGTGTTTCCATTGCCGATGCGTGCACCGTACAGAATGTTGGCGTTTGCCATAATCTTGTTGTTATCACCGATTACCACATTCTTGTCAATGAAAACAAAAGGAGCAATTTCTACGTTTTCTCCGATTTTAGCTTCGGGATGAATATACGCTAAGGGACTTATCATATTATTTACGATTTAGCTATTTACAATTTACGATTGAGATTACTTGCGATTTACTGTATATACGATTTTACCCGAAGGTGATAATTCTTATGGGTAATATGAATCGTAAATCGTAAATCTTCTAATCGTAAATCTATTTATTTGTTCTTAACTATTTGTGCCATAAACTCTGCTTCGCAGACCACCTTTTCGCCTACGAACACATAACCTTTCATGGTGGAGATGCCGCGGCGTATGGGGGCCATCAGCTCTACACGGAAGATGAGCGTGTCTCCCGGTACCACTTTCTGGCGGAATTTCACACCGTCAATCTTCATGAAGTAGGTGGAGTAACGTTCCGGTTCATCCACCGAATTCAGTACAAGCAAACCTCCCGTCTGTGCCATTGCCTCTATCTGCAATACACCGGGCATTACGGGTTCCTGCGGGAAGTGTCCCTGGAAGAAAGGTTCGTTGGAAGTTACGTTCTTGACACCTACAATGTAGTTGGCACCTATTTCTATGACTTTGTCCACCAATTGCATCGGGTAACGGTGAGGCAGAAGTTCGCGGATGCGGTTTACATCCATAATCGGTTCGCGGTTGCAGTCGTAGGTAGGAGCCTGTATTTCGTGCAGGCGGATTTCCTTGCGCATCTGGCGAGCGAACTTATTGTTGATGGTGTGTCCCGGGCGGGTAGCGATGATACGGCCCTTGATGGGCTTGCCTATCAAAGCCAGGTCACCGATGACGTCGAGCAACTTGTGGCGGGCGCATTCATTGGGCCACACCAAAGGTTTGTGGTTGATATATCCCAATTGTTTGGCGTCCATGTGAGGAACACCCATCACATCGGCCAGCTTGTCATAGTTCTCCTGGGACATTTCGCGTTCGTAAATAACAATCGCATTGTCAAGGTCGCCGCCCTTGATAAGACCGGCTTGCAGCAACGGCTCAATTTCGCGTACAAACACGAAAGTACGGCTTGCGGCGATTTCATCCTTGAACTTCGTCATGTCTTCCAGCGTTGCAAACTGGTTGGGGAGGATGTTGGAGTCGTATGATACCAATACATTCAAGCTGAAGTTCTCGTCCGGCAATACGATGATGGAAGAGCCGGTTGTTTCGTCACGGAATTCAATTTTGGACTTGATGATATAGAAATCTTTTACGGCATTTTGTTCTACAGTGCCTACGCGCTCTATTTCGTTGACATAATATTGGGCGCTTCCGTCCAGAATGGGAAATTCCGGTCCGTTTACCTGTATCAGGCAGTTATCGATACCCAATGCATAGAGGGCTGCCATACCATGCTCCACTGTGCTTACCTTTACTCCGTTTTTGGAGATTACAGTTCCACGGGTAGTTTCGGATACGTTGTCTGCAACGGCATCGAAGGTTGGCTGTCCTTCCAGGTCGATACGTTGGATTTTGTATCCATGGTTATCCGGAGCAGGATTGAAAGTAACGGTTAGGTCAAGTCCCGTATGAAGACCTTTTCCACTAAGCGAAAAGCTATCTTTCAGAGTCTTTTGTTTTAACATTGGTTACTTATTTAATTGTTGTTTAAGTTCATTCAATTCTTTGCGGAGCTGGCGTAGCTCCACTTGCATTTCCGGCAAACTTCTTTGTACGATGGATGCCTTGAAATATTGTTTCAGCTCCATAGGAGGGGTGCCGATAAGCTGGCTGCCGTCTTTTATGCTACTGGGAACACCAGACTGTGCGCCAAGGTTTACTTTATTGCCAATATGAATATGGCCTGCAATGCCTACCTGACCGCCGAACATGCACCATTCTCCTATCTTGGTAGAACCTGCTATACCTACTTGCGCCGCCATTACGGTGTGGGAGCCTATTTCATCGTTGTGTGCCACCTGGATTAAATTATCCAGTTTCACGCCGCTATGTACGATGGTAGCTCCCATAGTAGCACGGTCCACACACGTGTTGGCACCGATTTCCACATGGTCTTCCAGAATGGTAATGCCTATTTGCGGGATTTTTTCATAACCCTCGGAAGTGGGGGCGAAGCCGAAACCGTCTGCACCGATAACGCAACCGGAGTGCAGGATACAGTGGTTTCCTACCCGGCAATCGTGGTAGATGGTTGAATTGGCGTAAATAATACAGTCATTGCCTACTTTGGCACCGCTGCCAATCGTGACGTGCGGATGAATGACCGTATTGTCTCCCACCTCTGCATGCTCGTCAATGCAGGCAAAAGGCGCAATGTAAACATCCTTGCCAATTTTAGCTGTTTCGGCAACAAATGCCAGAGAGTCAATTCCCACTCGCTTTGGTTTACTTTGCTCATAAAGATTTAGCAATTTAGCAAGACTTTCATACGCATTGTCCACTTTAATCAAGGTAGCTTTCACTTCTTGTTCCGGAACAAAGTCCTTATTTACCAGAACAATGCTTGATTGGGTTTCGTATATGTAGGGGGTATATTTGGGGTTGGATAGGAAGGAGATGGCTCCCGGTATTCCCTCTTCGATTTTCGCAAAGGTGTGAACGGTAGCATTCTCGTCTCCAACAATTTCTCCTTGGATAAATGTTGCAATTTGTTTAGCAGAGAACTCCATGTCTTATTCTTGTTAGATGGTTTCAAAACGCAAATAACGGACTTTTTTTTTATATTTCCTTGTCCTGAGGTGAATATTTTATACTTATCTATGCAAACGTTGGTAGCATAAGTAGTATTTTTTTACTTTCTTGGACAGAAGAGAGATATTGAGCATATCCGATGCTTCGGCAATATTCTTGATGCTGCCGTCGTTGTAGAGGATGTCAATACTGTCATCTGCCTCGTCGTACATATTCTTCTCGATGCTGGGGGTAGAGATGAAATATCTCGCTTCGGAGAGAGGGATGTTCAGTTGTTCACTGATTTGCAAAGTTAGTGCTTTTTTCCGTTCCTCACTAATAGGTTCGGTAGAAATCTCAACTTTGAAGATGTTTCGGTTAATCATGCCGGCGCTCAAGGTGGACAAAACCTTGTCCGAATGGCGGCTCCATACCTTGAGGGCAGTCCAGATGTCATTATCGTCCAACTGAATGAAATTCTCCAAACATTCGGGATTGTTGTAGAATGCCTCCCGGCTGATGTCGTTGTATAGAAAGAATTTCAAGGCGGGTGAGGCAAAGAGGTCTATGCCGCGGCTTGCCAGTTCCTTGGCGCGGAGCAGGGCGCTAATCAGCATTTTCTCGTAGGCAACGGAGGTCTTATGCAGGTAGACCTGCCAGTACATCAGGCGGCGGGCGGTGAGGAAGTTCTCAATAGAATAGATGCCTTTGGACTCTACTACCAGGTGGTCATCCTTTACATCCAGCATCTTGATAATGCGGGCGGAGCCAATGTTGCCTTCGGTCACTCCGGTATAGAAGCTGTCGCGGCGCAGGTAGTCCAGGCGGTCCATATCCAGTTGCCCGCTTACCAGTTGGTGCAGGAAGCGCTTGGGGTATTCATCCTTGAAAATTTGAATGGCGAGTGTCAACTGTCCGTTCATTTCCTTGTTGATACGTTCCATCAGCATCAAGGAGATGTCTTCGTGGGAGACGCCCTGTACGATAGTATTTTCCAGTACGTGGGAGAAGGGGCCGTGGCCGATGTCGTGCATCAGGATAGCGGCTTCCACAGCTTCGGCTTCGCTGTCGAAGATAAAGTTTCCTTTGGTGGCAAGTTGCTGGATGGCCTCACTCATCAGGTAGAAGGCTCCCAAAGAGTGTTGGAACCGTGTATGCTGCGCACCGGGATATACGACAGAGGACAACCCCAGTTGCTTGATACGGTTTAGACGTTGCAAAAGAGGATGTCGTACAACATCGTACAACAACCCCTTTGGTATGTTGATGAACCCGAAGACAGGGTCGTTGATAATCTTTCTTTCGAACATTAAGCGTTAGCCGTTAATCACTTTTTTCAACTCTTCCGCCATCTGTGCCTGCACTTCTTGGGCTGCTTTTCGGCTGGCGGCGGCGAAGTTCTCTGTCTTGTCCACGTAGATGATGCCACGGCTGGAGTTGACAATCAGGCCGCAAGTCTTGTTCATGCCATACTTGCAGACTTCTTCCAGGGAGCCGCCTTGTGCGCCTACGCCGGGAACCAATAGAAAGTGTTCGGGAACAATCTTGCGGATATCTTCGAAGGCGCGGCCTTGTGTGGCGCCTACTACGTACATCATCTGTTCGTCACTGGCCCACTCCTGGGATTTGCGGAGCACTTTTTCGAAGAGGCGTTCGCCGTTGGTGTCTTCCGTCAGCTGGAAGTCGTGCGAGCCTTTGTTGCTGGTCAACGCAAGCAGGATTACCCATTTGCCTTCGTACGTAAGGAACGGGGTCACACTGTCTTCGCCCATGTAGGGAGCTACGGTTACGGAATCTATATCCAGCTCTTCGAAGAAGGTGCGGGCATACATGGCAGAGGTGTTCCCGATGTCACCGCGTTTGGCGTCGGCAATGATGAATTGGTCGGGATAGTTCTGCTTGATGTAATTTACGGTTTTCTCGAAAGCTATCCAGCCTTTCACGCCCATACTCTCATAAAATGCCAGATTGGGCTTGTAGGCGATGCAGAGGTCGGCAGTAGCGTCGATGATAGCTTTGTTGAAAGCGAATATAGGGTCTTCCTCTTTCAGAAGATGTTCGGGTATTTTCTTGATGTCGGTGTCAAGACCTACGCAAAGAAATGACTTCTTGCGCTTGATGTTCTCGAATAATTGCTGTTTGTTCATATTATTTTTTAGTTACGGGCTACAAGCTACGAGCTACGAGAGATAGCGTGTGGGCTGGCAGCTGGTTGTTTTTTTAGTTATGAGTTACGAGCTACTTGTCACTTGTTTCTTGTAACTATCTTACAGCTCGCTCTCTTTCAGCCTTTCTGCATTTTCCGCCACAATCAGGTGGTCGATGCAGTCTTGGATGTCTCCGTCCATAAAGGCGGCGAGATTATAAATGGTGTAGTTGATGCGGTGGTCGGTGATGCGTCCTTGCGGATAGTTGTAGGTGCGTATCTTGGCAGAGCGGTCGCCAGTACTGACCATCGTCTTACGCTTGGAGGCGATATCGTCGATGTACTTCTGGTGTTCCTTGTCGTAGATGAAGGTACGTAGGCGCGAGAGGGCGCGTTCCTTGTTCTTGGGCTGGTCGCGCGTCTCGGTACATTCGATGAGGATTTCTTCGACTATGCCTGTGTTGGGATTCTTCCAGTTGTAGCGCAGGCGCACGCCGGATTCCACCTTGTTCACGTTCTGACCGCCGGCACCACCGCTTCGGAAGGTGTCCCACTTGATTTCACCTTCGTTGATAACTACGTCGAACTCTTCGGCTTCGGGAAGCACGGCTACACTGGCGGCTGAGGTGTGTACCCGTCCTTGCGTTTCTGTGGCCGGTACGCGCTGCACGCGGTGCACGCCCGATTCATATTTCAGTGTGCCGTATACATTGTCGCCCGTCACGGAGCAGACAATTTCCTTGAAACCGCCGGCTGCACCTTCGTTGGCGCTGGATATCTCCATTTTCCATCCCTTGGATTCGCAATACTTGGTGTACATGCGGAAGAGGTCGCCGGCAAAGATTGCCGCTTCGTCACCACCCGTGCCGCCACGAATTTCGAGGATGGCATTACGGCCATCCTGCGGGTCGGCGGGGACGAGCAGCAGCTTTATCTGCTCTTCCAGTTCCGGTTGGCGGTTTTGGCAGGCATCCAGCTCTTCGCGTGCCATTTCGCGCATCTCCTGGTCTGTTTCGTTGGCGATGATTTCTTTGGCTTCTTCTATGCCACGCAGTACTTGCATGTACTCTTTGCGGGCATTCATCAGGTCGCCCAGTTCTTTATATTCTTTGGTGAGCTTGACGTAACGCTTCTGGTCCGCAATCACTGCCGGGTCTGTAATCAAGGTCGACACTTCTTCGAAGCGGGCGACAAGCCCTTCCAGCTTTTCGAGTATGGTATTGTTGTCTGCCATATATTTAATACTTGAACTCTCCGAATTCACTCTTGATAATCAGTTCTTTCTTGTCGCTTTCTTCCACGCGGCCTACAATCTGTGCATCGATGTTGAAACTCTTCGAAATAGCAATCACCTCTTCTGCATGTTCGGGAGAGAGGTACACTTCCAGGCGATGTCCCATATTGAACACCTTGTACATTTCGCTCCAGTCCGTATCGCTCTGCTCCTTGATGGTCTTGAACAACGGTGGAACGGGGAAGAGATTGTCTTTGATGACACGGCAGTTGTCTCCCACAAAGTGCAGTACCTTGGTTTGTGCGCCGCCCGAGCAGTGTACCATACCGTGGATTTGGGGACGGAGCGCATCGAGCAGTTTCTTAACTACCGGTGCGTAGGTGCGGGTGGGGGAAAGTACCAGCTTTCCTGCATCCAGCGGACTGTCTTCGACACTGTCTGTCAGTTTTAGCTTGCCACTGTATACCAGTTCTTCGGGTACAGCCTTGTCATAGCTTTCAGGGTATTTCTCTGCCAGGTATTTGGAGAATACATCGTGGCGTGCGCTGGTCAGTCCGTTACTGCCCATACCGCCATTGTATTCTTTCTCATAAGTAGCCTTTCCGTAAGATGCCAGACCAACAATCACATCGCCCGGACGGATATTGGCATTGTCTATAACATCTGAGCGCTTCATGCGGCAGGTCACTGTCGAGTCTACGATAATGGTACGTACAAGGTCGCCCACGTCGGCTGTTTCGCCACCGGTGGCATAAACGCCTACGCCCATCTCGCGGAGTTCGGCAAGTAGTTCGTCCGTACCGTTGATGATGGCTGAAATTACTTCGCCGGGGATGAGAAGTTTATTACGTCCGATGGTAGAGGATACCAGAATATTGTCTACCGCACCCACACAAAGCAGGTCGTCGATGTTCATAATCAGTGCATCTTGTGCAATGCCTTTCCACACACCCAGGTCGCCGGTTTCCCTCCAGTACATATAGGCAAGACTGGACTTGGTGCCTGCTCCATCGGCATGCATAATGTTGCAATACTCCGGGTCACCGCCCAAAATGTCGGGGATAATTTTGCAGAAAGCCTGCGGGAAAATACCTTTGTCGATATTCTTGATGGCGTTGTGCACATCTTCCTTTGATGCGCTGACGCCTCGCATCATGTATCGTTGATTACTCATGAGATAATAGGTTTGTTCAATTGAATGTGCAAAGATACATCTAATCTTCTACAACACAAAGCGAGGCACAAAGTTTCTCGCCTTTGTGCCTCGCTATAGAGTTGTGTATTTATCAGAATTGTACCTGGGGAGCTTGTTCCGTTCCTTCTGCCGCTTCGAAATAAGCTCGTTTCTCAAAACCGAAGAGACCGGCAAGGATATTCTTGGGGAAACGGCGAATGGCTGTATTGAAGTTCTTGGCTGCATTGTTGAAGTTGGTACGTGCTACGTTGATACGGTTTTCCGTACCTTCCAGCTGTGCCTGCAGTTCCAGGAAATTCTGATTTGCTTTCAAGTCCGGATAGTTTTCTGTGATGGCAAGCAATTTACCGAGGGCAGAAGTCACCGCACCTTGTGCTTTCTGATATTCAGCCAGCTTTTCCGGAGTAAGGTCTGCAGCATCCACTTTGATTTGAGTGGCTTTGCTGCGGGCTTCTACTACACCTTCCAGTGTTTCCTTCTCGTGCGTGGCATATCCTTTCACGGTATTCACCAAGTTCGGAATCAGGTCGGCACGGCGTTGGTATTGGGTTTCTACGTTCGACCATTGTCCGCTGACATTTTCGTCCATGGTTACGAGTCCGTTATAGCCGGTTACACCCCAAATGGCGAGAAGAGCTATAACAACGATAATGATAATGGTTGATTTCTTCATACTTTTCATTTTTAGGCCTCACCTCCGATTCCTCTCCGATAGAGAGAGGGGAGGAGGGGAAGGCAGTTATTAATCATTTAATTATATTCTATGTAAACGTTTTATTTTCTTCCAGTATCCTCGAAGGTGTGTCAAAACGGTTGATGGCGCACAGATGACACATCCTCGGCGTTAGAACCGGGAACCGGCTCCACCGCCACCTCCCATACCGCCTCCGAAGCTACCACCGCTGAAGCCTCCTCCGCCATTTCCGCCGAAGAGACCTCCACCACCGAAGATGACCGGACCACCTCCGCCTCCTCCCCGGTAGTTTTCATCGTATGACTGCTGGCGGCGCACTACTTTATGTCCGCAATTGCGGCAGGTGTAGGTCACATCTTCCGTTTTCACTCCATTGCGGCGTGAGATGAGTATGCTGCTGCTACGTTGCAATTTATGTTGTCCGCAGTTGGGGCATTTGTTGGCAGCGCGTTGGGCAAGGATGCCTATAATAGATGCCACTGCGAGGAAACCGATAAGTCCCAGTAGGATACCTCCTACGGAGAGGTCATCCTCCTCTTCCGTGTCATTCACCATAGTGCCGTCAAGACGTGAACAGACCGCCTTTACACCCGCGACCATTCCGGCATCCCAATTACCGTCTTTCAGATAGGGAATCATATATTTGGTCTGTATGCGTTTGCAGATGGCGTCAGGCAGGTCCCCTTCCAAACCGTATCCCGTATAAAACTGGATGCAGCGTTGATCGGTTACCAGCAGAATGACCAGACCGTTGTTTTTCTCTTTTTTCCCTACTCCCCATTCATTGAGCAGCCGGTGTGAGAAATCAAAACAGTCTTCTTGTCCGATGGAGGGAACAACGGCAACTACCGTTTCAATACCCGTCTGCTGCTCCAATGCGTAGAGCATGCGGTCTATGTCGGCACATGCCTCTTTGGATAAGATGTCGGCAGGGTTGCAGACATAACGCGTCTTGTCCTGAAGGTGTACTTTAGGAATGTTCTTAGTGGTGTAGACTTCTTGTGCCTGCAAGGATATGAACAAGCACAGGAAGAATGCTATGGAAATAAATCGTTTCATATTACCAATGTTTGTTGCGGCGAAGATAGGAAAAATCACGTCAATGTATGTATTTCCCTACGAATTTCTTTACATGCTCGGTGTATTCCTGCGGATAATCCTTGTAAGACATGGCATGTGTGGCACCGGGTACAATCCATAATTCTTTGGGTTCGGGCTTGGCTTCATAGAGGGGATAAACCATCCACGTCGGTACAAAGGTGTCGGCATCACCGTGGATGAAGAGCATCGGCAAAGTACATTTCTTTACTTGCTCCAGGGCAGAAGCTTCGCGGAAATCCCATCCGTACTCCTGCCGGCAAAGCCAGCTTGCAGTATGCAGTAGGGGGAAAGAGGGCAGTCCGAACTGTTCTTTCAACTCCCCGCGAAACTCATCCCATACGCTTGTGTAACCGCAGTCTTCCACAAAACACTTGATGAATGGCTGTTGGTATTGTCCGTGTTCCACTTCGCCGGATACCATCATGGTGGTGGCGGCTCCCATGGAGATGCCGTGTACTACCATCTTTGTACTGCGGGACGCTATGCTGTCCGTATGGCTGCGTCCGAAAAGCTCATCGGCGGTTTCGGTCCATTGCAACACGTCGAGCCGGTCTTTCCAGCCCATCTGTACATGGTTTCCTTCGCTCATCCCGTGTCCGTAAAGGTCGGGCAGCAGGATATTGAAGCCCATCTCCTTGCTGTACAAATAACCTATCATCAGCATGCGCACGGCGTTGTCCGTATATCCATGTACGATGACTGCCGTTTTGTCGGTAGGGCGGGCAGCGGCAACATAGAGCGCATGCAGCGTCTCTCCGCGGTCGTTCTCGATGTAGAAGTCCTTCAGTGCTCCTGCGGTCATCAGGCTATCCACCCAGGGGTGCAGTTCGGGGTAGCGCTCGTACATGAAATCGTAGGATGCGGCTATGTTGCGGCTGCGTGAAACGAGGTCGTCCGGTTTCAGGGAATAGCCCAGCATATAGTACCCTCCGCACAACAGTAGGGTGCAGAGGGCGGCCAGACTGAGAATTGAATATTTTATGGCTTTTTTCATTATTTATTCCAAATTTCCCATGCGGCAAAGGCCTGCAACAGCAACATCTCCAGTCCGTTCTTGGTGACGGCTCCTTGTGCCTGGCCTTTCTTCATGAAGAGGGTTTCGTTTGGATTATATAACAAATCGTAGAGCAAATGGTTGGGGGTCAGTAGCTCGTAAGGAATGTTGGGACAGAAGTCCACTTTGGGGTACATGCCTACGGGGGTACAGTTGACAATCACCGTGTACTCCTGCATGATTTCCGGTGTCAGCTCTTCGTAAGTGAGGTATTTGTCCTCTTTCTTGGTGCGCGATACGAAGGTACTTTTTATACCCAGGTTCTCCAGCCCGCGATATACGGCTTTCGATGCGCCGCCGGTGCCCAGAATCAGGGCTTTCTTGTGATGTGGTTGCAAAAGCGGTTCTATGGATTGTGTGAATCCTATGATGTCGGAATTGTAGCCAACCAGCTTTACCTTGCCTTTGGGAAGGCGGATAATCTTGATGACATTGACGGCGCCTATCTTGGCGGTGTCTTTGTCCAGTTCGTCCAGATAGGGGATGACTTGCTCCTTGTAGGGAATGGTCACATTCAGTCCACAGAGGTTAGGGTTTTCCTCTATAACTTCCATGAAATCCTCGATACGTGGAATTTCGAAGTTTACATATTCTGCATCAATGTTTTCTGCCGTGAATTTCTCATTGAAATATCCGATGGAAAAGGAATGTTTCAACGGGTAACCTATTAAACCGTATTTCTGCATAATATTTTAGTTATTGATTGAACTATATTCGTTTGTTTATGGAGTACAGTATTGGTCGGAAGTAGTTGAGGAGGTGATTACCGGTTCTTTGATGATAACAAAACCTCCGAATTGCAATCCGTTATCTTTTCCGTTCAAACAGAACTTTCTGTCGAATACGGGTTTATTTTTTGATTTCCAGATCAGTTTGCTAGAGAAGGTGATGACGTCTTGAGTACCATCGTTCCAGTCTATTATCACTTTTTCGTTATCGAATGTATCGTCGCCATTGAATTCTCCAAAAGTGAGAAAGTATTTGCCAGTTTCAAATTTCATTGTTTGCAGACCGTTGAAGTGTGCAAGGTAAGCTTTGGTTTGGCTTATTGGAACGTCCTTTTCATATATTTTTCCATTATAGATTGCCTTGATTCCTTGCTTGGCAATGTTGCCGGGAGTTTCAGGATTCAACAAATCATTACCTTGAGCATCTTGTACTGCGATATGCAGTTTGATAGGAGCAAAATCCCATATCATATCATCACTTCCCGAATCATCGCAAGCTGTGAAACCGGCAACGCAAAGGAGGGTAATAAATAATAAATAGAGGGTGTGTGTAGCTTTCATAAGGTCTCTTTTTTATATAAGTTTCTTCTTTTTATTTAGTTGCCACATAAAGTGTACATATCCCGAAAGTCAGCCGCTTGAAGTGCACTTCGCTGAAGCCTGCCTTGCGGATTACCTCCTGCATCACTTCTCCCTGCGGGAAGGCGCGAATACTTTCCGGTAGATAGGTGTAGGCGCTGTTGTCTTTCGAAATACATTTACCGAGCAGGGGGATAACGACTTTGGAGTAAATGGTAAACAGTTGTTTCATCGGGAAGCGGTCCGGCGTGGAGAGTTCCAGTATGACAAGATGTCCGCCGGCCGTCAGTACGCGGTACATTTCGGACAGTCCTTTATCCAGCCCTTCGAAGTTGCGGATGCCGAACGCTACGGTTACAGCATCGAAACTCTCATCGGCAAACGAGAGAGAGGTGCAGTCCTCCCGGGCAAATGAAATCTTGTCCGAGAGGTGCGCCTGTTTTACTTTTTCACGTCCCACGTTCATCATGCCTTC
>OGMQ01000773.1_pt1 | contig 18522 bp, 17 predicted proteins | sample 1573291 | NCBI WGS metagenome assembly OGMQ01 (sample SAMEA2582008, study PRJEB24529) | metagenome | biome: Human gut stool | place: China | collected 2011
AAATAAGCAGACTTGTATGACAAGTTCAAAATTTATTAAGGAGGCAATTTTCCAATGGCAAAGAAAGTAGAAGGATACATCAAATTGCAGATTCCTGCGGGCAAGGCTACACCTGCTCCTCCAGTTGGACCTGCACTTGGACAGCACGGCGTTAACATCGTTGAATTTACAAAACAGTTCAACGCAAGAACAGCCGATCAGGGAGATTTAATCATTCCTGTAGTTATTACAGTATACGCAGACAGAAGCTTCAGCTTCGTTACAAAGACACCACCTGCTCCTGTATTAATCAAGAAAGCCTGCAACATTAAATCTGGTTCTGCAACACCGAACAAGACAAAGGTTGCTACACTTTCCAAAGCAAAATTACAGGAAATCGCAGAATTAAAAATGCCTGACTTAAATGCAGCATCTTTAGAGGCAGCTATGAGCATGATCGCTGGTACTGCAAGAAGTATGGGTGTTACAGTGGAAGAATAGAATTTGCAAAAACAGCAAATTCATTGGAAGAATGCAAGAACGGCATTCTTCTGAGAAATTCTGCAAAAATTAACGATATTTATTAACGATTATGTGGGAGGGCCCTCTCCCGATAATACCACCAGGAGGTTTTTTTAGAATGAAAAGAGGAAAGAAATATCAGGAAGCTGTGAAAAGTTTTGATAAGGCTGCTCAGTACGATGTTGCTGAAGCAATCAGCCTGGTAAAGAAAAACGCAACAGCTAAATTTGATGAGACAATCGAACTTCACATCAGAACAGGTTGTGATGGACGTCATGCAGAGCAGCAGATCCGTGGTGCAGTTGTATTACCACACGGAACTGGTAAATCAGTTAAAGTTTTAGTATTCGCAAAAGGAACCAAGGTTGATGAAGCACAGGCAGCAGGCGCTGATTACGTAGGCGGCGAGGAGCTGATCCCGAAGATCCAGAACGAAGGATGGCTGGACTTCGACGTTGTAGTAGCAACCCCTGATATGATGGGCGTTGTAGGTCGTCTGGGTAAGGTTCTCGGACCTAAGGGCTTAATGCCTAACCCTAAGGCTGGTACCGTAACCATGGATGTAACCAAGGCAGTTAACGATATCAAAGCCGGTAAGATTGAATACAGACTTGATAAGACCAACATCGTGCATGTTCCCGTTGGTAAGGCTTCTTTCTCTGAGGAAGCTCTGCAGGAGAACTTCAATGCACTTATGGACGCAATCGTAAAGGCTAAGCCCAGCGCATTAAAGGGTCAGTATCTGAGAAGCATCACTCTGACCAGCACTATGGGACCTGGCGTTAAGGTTAGCGTAGCAAAGTTCTAATCTGATCTCTAATCTAATTAGATAACGAATGCAAAAGAGCCGCTTCACTGTTTACAGTGAGGCGGTTTTTGTGATAGAATACATTTATCCTTAGGAAACAATAACTGGCTGCCTGCAGGTATGCTGGTTACGAATTCGAACGTTCGAAGAACGGAGAAACCGTATGTTTTAGAATAAAGCTTACCTCCAAAAGGTATAGTAGATGAAAAGAGAAGGAGAAAACACCATGAACAAATATCAGGGAACCCAGACAGAGAAAAATCTCCAGGCGGCATTTGCCGGAGAGTCCCAGGCACGTAACAAATATACTTATTTTTCATCTGTAGCAAAGAAGGAAGGGTATGAGCAGATCGCAGCTATTTTCTTAAAGACTGCAGATAATGAGAAAGAACATGCAAAAATGTGGTTCAAGGAACTGAACGGCATCGGTGATACCAAAGCAAATCTTGCTGCAGCATCCGAAGGTGAGAATTTCGAGTGGACTGATATGTATGAAGATTTTGCGGCAACTGCAGAGAATGAGGGATTCCCTGAACTGGCGCAGAAATTCCGTATGGTTGGAGAGATCGAAAAGCATCATGAGGAAAGATACCGCAAACTGTTAAAGAACGTGGAGACAGCAAAAGTGTTCGAGAAGAGTGAAGTGAAGGTATGGGAGTGCCGCAACTGCGGGCATATCGTGGTAGGCACCAAGGCACCGGAGGTTTGCCCCGTATGTAATCATCCCCAGAGCTATTTTGAAATTCATGCAGAAAATTATTAAATAATCCTTGACAAACACGGTCTCCCATGCTATTCTATCTGAGGTTGTAAAACCATGCCGAAGACAGCAGGTGCAAGGGAGACCGAGCGTAAGTCCTGCCGAGGAGATAAGTATGATGATATCATCTCTCTGTGTCTTCACAGAGAGTTTTTTTTACTTTATAGGATTTTATCCTATAAAGCAAAACGCTCCGCGAGGATCGCACTGCGGCGAAGTGGAATATATCGCTAAAGCGATTCGCCGCAGGCGTAGAATCCTGCGAGCAGGATTCTATTTATATTCTTCTTATCGGCACAAAATCTATAAGGAGGTAAAGAAATGGCAAAAGTTGAATTAAAACAGCCTGTAGTAGAAGAGATTTCTGCTGGTATCAAAGATGCCCAGTCTGTAGTTCTGGTAGACTACCGTGGACTTACTGTTGAGCAGGATACCCAGTTGCGTAAGAGCTTACGTGAGGCAGGAGTTAGCTACAAGGTTTACAAGAACACTATGATGAACTTTGCGTTCAAGGGTACACAGTTCGAAGGTCTGTCCGAGTATCTGGAAGGACCCAGCGCAATGGCTTACTCTACCGAGGATGCAACCGCTCCTGCAAGAGTACTGGCTCAGTTCGCTAAGACTGCTGATAAGCTTGAGATCAAGGCCGGTGTGGTAGAAGGTACTGTTTATGATGCTAAGGGTATGGCTGCAATCGCTAACATCCCTTCCAGAGACGTACTCATTTCCAAACTGCTTGGCAGCTTACAGAGTCCTATCACCAATTTTGCACGTGTTATGAATCAGCTGGCCGAAAAAGGCGGCGCAGCAGCTTGCGAAGCAGCACCCACAGCTGAATAATAATTGCAGCTAATTGACAATCAATCAAAATATTTCAAATGGAGGAAATTAAAATGGCTAAATTAACAGCACAGGAATTAATCGATGCTATCAAAGAGTTATCTGTATTAGAGTTAAATGATCTCGTAAAGGCTTGCGAGGAGGAGTTCGGCGTATCTGCAGCAGCTGGCGTTGTTGTAGCAGCAGCTGGCCCTGCTGAAGCAGCAGAAGAGAAGACTGAGTTCGACGTAGAGCTGACCGAGGTTGGCGCTGAGAAGGTTAAGGTTATCAAGGTTGTTCGTGAAGTAACCGGTCTGGGCCTGAAGGAAGCTAAGGACGTAGTTGACGGAGCTCCTAAGGTTGTTAAGGAAGGCGCTTCTAAGGAAGAGGCTGAGGACATCAAGAAGAAGCTTGAGGAAGTTGGCGCAAAGGTTACTCTGAAGTAATTTTTAACCAGTATATGACGGACCATGTGCCGGCACCTGCCGGCGCATGGTTTTTCTTATTCGCATCTGTCAGTTATTAATTTTTAAAAATATCTATTCTTTTTAAATAATTCAAAATATTTCCTTGACGTATTTCTAACATTGTGCTATTATGGATAGTGCACTATTGTGCGGTACCATGCTTATTTGTCATGCCAAAAAACTGGCGTTTATATATACTGCATTGTTGCCGACGCAAAATAGGCTTTAAATCTGAAAGAACGGGGTGAAATGTCAATGGAAAAGAACAGAATACGTCCGATTGCCGGTACCAAGGTTATGCGTATGAGTTATTCAAGACAAGAAGAGGTTTTAGAGATGCCCAATCTGATCGAGGTCCAGAAGGACTCCTATCAGTGGTTTTTAGACGAAGGCTTGAAGGAAGTCTTTGACGACATCTCTCCGATCGCTGACTACAGCGGTTCCTTGAGTCTGGAATTTGTGGATTTTGAACTCTGCAGGGACGACGTGAAGTATTCTATCGAAGAGTGTAAAGAGAGAGATGCTACCTTTGCAGCACCTCTTAAGGTTAAGGTTCGCCTTTATAACAAGGAGAAGGAAGAAATCAGTGAGCATGAGATCTTCATGGGTGATCTTCCGCTGATGACTGAGACCGGTACTTTCGTAATCAATGGCGCAGAACGTGTTATCGTCAGCCAGTTGGTTCGTTCTCCCGGTATCTACTACGGAATCGGACATGATAAGATCGGTAAGAAGCTCTTCTCCTGTACCGTGATCCCGAACCGTGGTGCATGGCTGGAGTATGAGACCGACTCTAACGATGTCTTCTATGTACGTGTGGACAGAACCCGTAAGGTTCCCATTACCGTACTGATCAGAGCCCTGGGTATCGGTACCAATGATGAGATCCGTGAACTCTTCGGTGACGAGCCCAAGATCGAGGCAAGCTTTACCAAGGACACTGCTGAAAATTATCAGGAGGGTCTGTTAGAGTTATACAAAAAGATCCGTCCCGGTGAGCCTTTAAGCGTTGAGAGTGCTGAGAGCCTGATCAATGCTATGTTCTTCGACCCCAGAAGATATGATTTAGCCAAAGTCGGCAGATATAAATTCAATAAGAAGTTAGCTCTGAAGAATCGTATCCGTCATCAGATCCTGGCTGCAGATGTAGTGGATCCTTCCACCGGTGAAGTGATCGCATCCGCAGGAGACAAGGTGACCGCAGAGCTGGCAGATACCATCCAGAACAGCGCAGTTCCCTTCGTATATATCCAGACCGAAGAGAGAACTGTAAAAGTACTGTCTAATCTGATGGTAGATCTGACCCACTATGTAGATTGCGATCCCAAGGATTTCGGTATCCATGAACTGGTATACTATCCGGTTCTGGCACAGATCCTGGAAGAGTTCGGCGATGATCCCGAGAAGCTGGCAGAAGCAATCAAGAAGAACGTACATGAACTGGTACCCAAGCATATTACCAAGGAAGATATCCTGGCTTCCATCAACTATAATATGCATCTGGAGTATGGCCTGGGCAACGATGATGATATCGACCATCTGGGCAACAGACGTATCCGCGCAGTAGGTGAGCTACTGCAGAACCAGTATCGTATCGGTCTGTCCAGAATGGAGAGAGTGGTACGTGAGCGTATGACAACACATGATGCTGAGGATATTTCTCCTCAGTCTCTGATCAATATCAAGCCTGTAACCGCTGCAGTGAAGGAGTTCTTCGGATCTTCCCAGCTGTCTCAGTTCATGGATCAGAATAACCCTCTGGGTGAGCTGACCCACAAGAGACGTCTGTCTGCACTGGGCCCCGGCGGTCTGTCCAGAGACCGTGCCGGATTCGAGGTTCGAGATGTACATTACTCCCATTATGGAAGAATGTGCCCTATCGAGACACCCGAAGGTCCTAACATCGGTCTGATCAACTCTCTTGCAAGCTATGCAAGAATTAATGAATATGGTTTCGTAGAGGCTCCTTATCGCAAGATCGACAAGTCCGATCCTAAGAACCCCCGCGTTACCGATGAAGTAGTCTACATGACTGCGGACGAAGAGGATAATTACCATGTGGCACAGGCAAACGAAGCACTGGATGCAGAGGGACATTTCGTGAGAAAATCTGTTTCCGGACGTTATCTGGATGAGACACAGGAATATCCTAAGGAAATGTTTGATTACATGGATGTATCCCCGAGAATGGTATTCTCTGTGGCTACTGCACTGATTCCTTTCCTGCAGAACGATGATGCGAACCGTGCGCTGATGGGATCCAACATGCAGCGTCAGGCTGTGCCTCTGTTAAGCACTGAGGCTCCTGTGGTTGGTACCGGTATGGAAGTAAAGACAGCGGTTGACTCCGGTGTCTGCGTAGTGGCCAAGAAGCCCGGAACCATTACCTATGTATCTTCCAAGATCATTCGCATTGCTTATGATGACGGAGAAAAGGCAGAGATCCATCTGACCAAGTTCTCCCGCAGTAACCAGTCCAACTGCTACAACCAGAAGCCTATCGTATTCAAGGGTGACCATGTAGCGGCAGGTCAGGTCATTGCAGACGGTCCTTCCACTTCTCAGGGTGAGCTGGCACTGGGTAAGAACCCTCTGATCGGTTTCATGACCTGGGAAGGTTACAACTACGAGGATGCGGTTCTGTTAAGTGAGAGACTGGTACGTGACGATGTTTATACTTCCGTTCATATCGAGGAGTATGAGGCAGAAGCCCGTGACACCAAGCTGGGACCGGAAGAGATCACCCGTGATGTTCCCGGTGTCGGTGACGATGCACTGAAGGATCTGGATGACAGAGGTATCATTCGTATCGGCGCAGAGGTTCGTGCCGGTGATATTCTGGTAGGTAAGGTTACTCCTAAGGGAGAGACTGAACTGACCGCAGAAGAGAGACTGCTGCGTGCCATCTTCGGTGAGAAGGCAAGAGAAGTAAGAGATACCTCCTTAAAGGTACCTCATGGCGAATATGGTATTGTAGTGGATGCCAAGGTATTTACCCGTGAGAACAGCGATGAGCTGGCACCCGGAGTAAATCAGGCAGTCCGCATTTATATCGCACAGAAGAGAAAAATCTCCGTAGGCGATAAGATGGCAGGTCGTCATGGTAACAAGGGTGTCGTTTCCCGCGTGCTTCCTGTAGAAGATATGCCTTATCTGCCCAACGGACGTCCTTTGGACATCGTGCTGAACCCCCTGGGCGTGCCTTCCCGTATGAATATCGGACAGGTCCTGGAGATCCACCTTTCCCTGGCTGCCAAGGCTCTGGGATTCAATGTGGCAACACCTGTCTTCGATGGTGCGAACGAGAAAGACATTATGGATACGTTGGATCTTGCCAACGATTATGTAAACCTTCCTTTCGACGATGCAGAAAGTGCAGAGTGGAAAGAAAAGGGACAGGAAACTACCGCAGACGGTAAGCCCTGGGCAGGAGAGACCTTTACCAGCAAGCATGGTGAAGAGCTTCTTCCTGAGGTTATGCAGTATCTGTCTGAGAACAGAGATCACAGAGGAGTATGGAAGGGTGTTCCCATTTCCAGAGACGGTAAGGTACGTCTTCGTGACGGTAGAACCGGTGAATACTTTGATGGCCCTGTAACGATCGGACACATGCATTACCTGAAACTGCATCATCTGGTAGATGATAAGATCCATGCGCGTTCTACCGGACCGTACTCCCTGGTAACACAGCAGCCTCTGGGTGGTAAAGCCCAGTTCGGCGGCCAGCGTTTCGGAGAGATGGAAGTATGGGCTCTGGAGGCGTATGGCGCATCCTACACCCTGCAGGAGATTCTGACTGTGAAGTCCGATGATGTGATCGGACGTGTGAAGACTTACGAAGCAATCATCAAGGGAGACAATATCCCTGAGCCCGGTATCCCCGAGTCCTTCAAGGTTCTGTTAAAAGAACTGCAGGCACTGGGTCTGGATGTCAGAGTGCTGCGTGAGGATCAGACCGAGGTTGAGATCATGGAGACTGTCGATTACGGCGATACCGATTACCGTTATGAGATGGAAGGTGATCGTAAGTACGATGACGATTACGACAAGAGCTCCCTTGGCGAGATGGGCTATCAGTCACAGGAATTTGATGACAATGGTGAGCTGGTGAACTCTGAGGACGACGATTACGTTGACGATGATTACACCGATGATAGCTTTGACGGCAGTGATGATGAATTTTAATGCTTTGTATAGAAGGGAGTGCCATTAATGTCAGAAACAAAAAATGAAACAACCTATCAGCCTATGACATTTGATGCCATCAAGATTGGATTAGCTTCCCCGGAGAAAATCCGGGAGTGGTCCCATGGTGAGGTATTAAAGCCCGAGACGATCAACTATAGAACACTGAAGCCTGAAAGAGACGGTCTGTTCTGTGAGAGAATCTTTGGACCCAGCAAAGACTGGGAATGTCATTGCGGTAAATATAAAAAGATCAGATATAAGGGCGTTGTCTGCGACCGTTGTGGTGTAGAAGTTACCAAAGCCAGCGTGCGTAGAGAGCGTATGGGACATATCGAGCTTGCAGCTCCCGTATCCCATATCTGGTATTTCAAAGGTATCCCCAGCCGTATGGGCCTGATCCTGGATCTGTCTCCCAGAATCCTGGAGAAGGTTCTGTACTTCGCTTCCTATATCGTTCTGGATCCGGGAACCACGAACCTTGAATACAAGGCAGTGCTGTCCGAGAAGGAATATCAGGATGCAAGAGAGACCTGGGGCAACAAGTTCCGTGTAGGCATGGGTGCAGAGGCTATCAAAGAGCTGCTGCAGGCCATTGACCTGGAAAAAGAGGCAGTAGAGCTGAAGACCGGTCTGAAGGAGTCCTCCGGTCAGAAGCGTGCACGTATCATTAAGAGACTGGAAGTTGTAGAAGCTTTCCGTGAGTCCGGTAATAAGCCGGAGTGGATGATCATGGATGTGGTTCCTGTCATTCCTCCCGATCTGCGTCCTATGGTACAGCTGGATGGCGGACGTTTTGCTACCTCCGATCTGAATGATCTGTACAGAAGGATCATCAACCGTAATAACCGTCTGAAGAGACTGTTAGAGCTTGGTGCTCCTGATATCATTGTTCGTAACGAGAAGAGAATGTTGCAGGAAGCTGTAGATGCTCTGATCGATAACGGCAGACGCGGACGTCCTGTTACCGGCCCCGGTAACAGAGCACTGAAGTCTCTGTCCGATATGTTAAAGGGTAAGACCGGTCGTTTCCGCCAGAACCTGTTAGGTAAGCGTGTAGATTACTCCGGACGTTCTGTTATCGTCGTTGGACCGGAACTGAAGATCTATCAGTGTGGTCTGCCGAAGGAAATGGCAATCGAACTGTTCAAGCCTTTCGTAATGAAAGAACTGGTAGCCAAGGGAATCAGCCAGAACATCAAGAATGCGAAGAAGCTGGTAGAAAAGCTGGATACACAGGTATGGGATGTGCTGGAAGAGGTTATCAAGGAACATCCTGTTATGCTGAACCGTGCGCCGACACTGCACAGACTGGGCATTCAGGCATTTGAGCCGATCCTGGTGGAAGGTAAGGCAATCAAGCTGCATCCCCTGGTATGTACCGCATTCAACGCGGACTTCGATGGAGACCAGATGGCTGTACATCTTCCTCTGTCCCAGGAGGCACAGGCAGAGTGTCGTTTCCTGCTGCTGTCTCCCAACAACTTACTGAAGCCTTCCGATGGTGGACCCGTAGCCGTTCCTTCCCAGGATATGGTACTTGGTATCTACTATCTGACCCAGGAGAGACCCGGTGCGATCGGTGAAGGTAAGTATTTCAAGAGCGTAAACGAAGCAATCCTGGCATATGAGAACCAGGCGCTGACCTTACATTCCCGCATCCATGTGCGTATGCACAAGGTAAATGCAGAGGGCGAGACCATTACCGGTACGGTAGAGTCCACTCTGGGACGTTTCATCTTCAATGAGATCCTGCCTCAGGATCTGGGATTCGTAGACAGAAGCGATCCCGAGAACTTCCTGAAGCTGGAAGTAGACTTCCACGTAGGTAAGAAGCAGTTGAAGCAGATCCTGGAGAAGGTCATCAATACCCACGGAGCATCCAAGACCGCAGAGGTACTGGATGATGTTAAGGCTATCGGTTACAAGTACTCTACCAGAGCTGCTATGACCGTATCCATTTCCGATATGACCGTCCCTGAGAAGAAGGGTGAAATGCTGGCAGCTGCACAGGCTACCGTAGACAAGATCGCAAGCAACTTCAGACGTGGTCTGATCACCGAGGAAGAGCGTTATCGTGCCGTTGTAGAGACCTGGAACGAGACCGATAAAGAGCTGACCGACGTACTGCTGTCCGGTCTGGATAAATACAACAACATTTTCATGATGGCAGACTCCGGTGCGCGTGGTTCCAGTCAGCAGATCAAACAGCTGGCAGGTATGCGTGGACTGATGGCTGATACTACAGGTAGAACCATCGAGCTGCCCATTAAGTCAAACTTCCGTGAAGGTCTGGACGTACTGGAATACTTCATGTCCGCACATGGTGCACGAAAAGGTATGTCCGATACCGCTCTGCGTACCGCAGACTCCGGTTATCTGACCAGACGAATGGTTGACGTATCTCAGGAACTTTCTATCCGTGAAGTAGACTGCTGTGAGGGTCAGGCTGAGATCCCTGGTATGGTAGTCAAGGCATTCATGGATGGCAAAGAGACCATTGAAGGCCTGAAAGACAGAATCACAGGAAGATATTCCTGCGAGGATATTTATGATAAAGACGGCAATATGATCGTTAAGCACAACCACATGATCACCCCCAGCCGTGCTGCCAAGATCTTAAGTGTTGGTGTCAATGCACAGGGTGAGCCCATTGAGGAAGTGAAGATCCGTACGATCCTGACCTGCCGTTCACACGTTGGTATCTGTGCAAAATGTTACGGTGCCAACATGGCAACCGGTGAAGCCGTACAGGTAGGTGAAGCAGTTGGTATCATCGCTGCACAGTCTATCGGTGAGCCCGGTACCCAGCTGACCATGAGAACCTTCCACAGTGGAGGTGTCGCAGGTGACGATATCACTCAGGGTCTTCCCCGTGTCGAGGAGTTGTTCGAGGCCAGAAAGCCTAAGGGACTTGCAATCATTGCTGAATTTGGCGGCAAGGCTGAGATCCGTGATACCAAGAAGAAGCGTGAAGTGGTAATTACCAACGAAGAGACCGGTGAATCCAAGGCATATCTGATTCCTTACGGTTCCCGTATCAAGGTTATCGACGGCCAGGTACTGGAGGCCGGTGATGAACTGACCGAAGGTAGTGTAAACCCTCACGATCTGTTGAAGATCAAGGGTATTCGTGCCGTACAGGATTACATGCTTCGTGAAGTACAGCGTGTATATCGTCTGCAGGGTGTAGATATCGCAGATAAGCATATCGAAGTCCTGGTACGTCAGATGCTGAAGAAGGTTCGTATCGAGAATAACGGCGATACCGAGTTCCTGCCCGGAACTCTGGTAGATGTTCTGGATTTCGAAGAAATGAACGAGAAGCTGACCGCTGAAGGCAAGGAGCCTGCAGAAGGTAAGCGTATTATCCTGGGTATTACCAAGGCAGCACTGGCAACCGAGTCCTTCCTGTCTGCAGCATCCTTCCAGGAGACCACCAAGGTTCTGACAGAAGCTGCCATCAAGGGTAAGGTAGATAATCTGATCGGTCTGAAGGAGAACGTTATCATCGGTAAGCTGATTCCTGTAGGAACCGGTATGAAGAGATATCGCAATACCAGACTGAGCACCGATGCCGTAGAGACCATTGACTTCGGTGGTGATATGTATGGTGACGATGCAGAACTGAACCTGAGCGACGGAAGCGAACTGGATGCAGAAGGTGCAGAACGGAATGAAGATGTGAACACAGAAGCAGAAACTGTGGAAGTGGGAACAGACGCTGATAATCAGTAAAATAAAAAGACTTTATTAAGAAAGGCTCTCCGGGATTTTCCCGGGGAGCCTTTTAGAATCGGAACAATTATTGCAATTCTTCTGTATTCAGAACCTGCCAGGCAGTAATCCGGTAAAAGGTATCTTCATCAGATTCCGGATAGAGGATCTCAATGGTCACCTGCAGGGTCTGTAAGTCGGAGATTGGAATCACGTAAGATTTTCCGTGACCTACCGCCACAAAATAGGCTTCTTCGCTGTCACTGGATGCATACATGCGTTGCAACGTCTTATCCATACCTGCCAGGGATTGTTCTGCCTGATTGCAGGCGGCATAATAAGCGGTGGTACGTTCCAGCACACGGGCGCTGAGTTTGCTATCAGCGTTGGCACTGACGATGGACAGTACGGCAAAAGACACCAGGCAGAGGATCACGAATACCAGAAGGATCGAGGCGGATCCGATATTCATGCCGAATTGTTTTTTTCTGGAGGAATTATTCATGGGATCCCCTCCTTTCTGCGGTGTGATGCATGACAGAGAGTGTGTAAATGGGAGATTCCGGTGTAGATACATCATAGACGGTGATCTCGCCTTTCATGATTCCGGTCTCTTCTGCCGGAGTGCTTTTTAGTTCTGCATAAAAGCCGGCGTTATCTTCGGCAGTGCACAGATTCCAGCTGCTGTCAAAGGCAAGGCGGAGAGTGTTTTCATCGGTCAGCTCCGATGGGGAGAACAAATCCTGCATGGCAGCCACATTGCCCTCCAGAGAGAGATAGGACTCTGCCAGATTCTGTGCCTGAACGACAGCATGATTCTGGTTTACCGTCTGTGTGCTCAAAAGATGTGAGCGGGCAAACAACTGGATACAGACGGCACTGGCCAGTGAAAAAAACAGGATCGCTATGATCATTTCCATTAAAAATAAACTGGATCTGGAATGTTTCATAATAAGTTCGGAATCCTTTCTGTTCGGTTTCTATTCTGTGGTAGTATTACAGTGCACGTGGATATAAAAAGTATGGTCCTCTCCGGAGGCGGTTCTCAGGGATATCCGGATCAGATCGTCCGACGCATAGGATAAGGAGAACTCCTGCAAGTCCATAATATCCGTACCGGCAGGCAATACCTGTCCGCCGAGAGAAGCTCCTTCCCGCATAAAAAGTTCTTTTAAATGTCCGTCATACAGATAGAGGTAAGTACAGTAGGTTTCTTCGTCAATTTCGGAAAGCATGCAGAGCGCCGGAACATTTTCCAGATCGGTCAGGAAAATACTGTCAGCGGTATCGTTCTGCCGCACCTTTTCCATGATATAAGACACCGCCGTCCGGCTTTCGTAATTGACGCCCATATCTTCTACAGTGTGCTGGTATACATCTGCTCCGATGGTAACAAGGGCAAGTGCGGAGACAGCGAATACACCGAACAACGCCAGAACGAACAAGATATCCACAATAAAATGTTTTTCCTGCTTCTGATGATTTCTATTGTTCATATGTCAGAAACTCCTTTAGTGAGCACCGGTCCGGCGAAGTACAGTGACTTCCGGAAGAAGGTTGCTGCCATAATATTCATAGTCAATGAAGAAGCTGTCCTCGTCATACAACAGTCCGTAATGCTGCTCCAGATATTCCAGAGAAGGAGGATAACAGCCTTCTACGGCATAGCACTGGGAAATGCTGCGTTCCAATGCGGTTTCCAGACTTTCCTGCTGCTTGCTCAGAGTAGATTCACTGACGGAGCCGATGCCCCGCAGAAAAAGAACAAACAATATCACAAAGGCCAGAATGGGAAGTAAATAGATCAGCTTATGCCCGAGGGACATACTTTTTTGCTCAAAACGGTTCATAGTATCGTACTCCTATCCGATGCTGGTCATAATACCCATAAGAGGCAGGATGACCGATAACAGGATCAAGCCCACGATCACCGACAGAATAATGACAAGGGTCGGCTCCAGAATGGCAATGATGGATTGTAGTCTGCGGTTGGTATTTTCCTCATAACGATCCGCTATTTTTTTGAGAACCACATCTACGTTACCGCTGCGGAAACCGACAGATACCATCTGGGAATACAGGTGGTTGAAAATGCCAGCACCGGTCAGAGCCTCGGCAAAATTGGCACCGGCATTAATGGCTTCCTTACAGCTCAGGATCTTCTGTTTCATTTTCTCGTTGCCTACCAGAGCGGCCACCATATCCAGGCTGGAATAGGTATCCATACCGCTGCTTAAGGTCAGTGCCATACCGCTGGCAAAACGTTCGCAGGCCACACTTTCATAAAAACGTCTGGTGAGGGGGAACCAGTTCAGGAACCGGGCGGTGACACGTTTGCCGGTCTGGGTTCTGGTAGCAAAAAGGTACAGTAACAACAATATGCACAGAATACTTACGAAAATAAAGGAATACCGGTTCAGATGGTTGCCGAGACGCAAAAGTGATGCAGCAAACCCGGTCATCTCACTGCCCAGCTCTATATAGACCTGCTCGAAGATCGGCATGACGCGGCTGACCAGTACCACGATGACAGCGGCCATCATGGCGATCATGATAAAGGGATATGTTACAGCATCCCGGATACTGCCTGCGATGGCATCCTCTTTTTCATAATAATCCGCCAGAGAGCTCATACACACATCGAGATTACCGGATTCTTCACCCAGAGCGATCATATGCAGGCAGTAATCGGGGAAGACCTTGGTGGCTTCCAGTGCTTTGTGAAAGCTTTCTCCCTGTCGGCATACGGTAAGGATCTCCTCGAAGATCGCCTTGCCTTCGGGAGACTGGGCATCACTTTGCAGGATGGCCATGCCCTCCACGGGCGGAATGCCTGCCTGAAACAGCATGGCAGCCTGACTGCAAAAAGAAGCGATCTCTTCATTAGAAAGTAGTTTTTTCTCTGTGGTCTTCATGGCGTTTTGTTCCCTTTCACTAATACATTTTCTGCAGGATATAATTACTGCCGTCACCGATGAACTTTTTCAGAGTCTTGTCATCCGTGTTGGCACCGAACGTAGGATCCACCAGGGTCCAGACATTGCCGTCAAATTCTATGATGCCGTTCAGCCATCCGGTATCAGCGGTGTAGACACTGATCCAGGCATGGTAGGCATCCTGGGCATAGCCGACCTCCAGCCGGGTCGGGATCCGCTGGCTTCGCAGCATGCTTGCCATTACCGCGGCATAATCCAGACAGATACCGGTGCCGGAAGCAAGAATGGCATCCACATCGGAGGTATAGCCCGTAGGAGGATCGGAGGCTTTGTCGTAGTCGTAAGTAATATTCTGGGTAATATAATCATAGATCCGGGTGATCACTTCCAGATCCGAGGAAGCACCCTCGGCAAGTTCCTGTCCCTTGGCCACCACTTTGCTGTCCGCAGTAAAATTCACGTACTGGTTGGGGTAGAGAAAAGGGCTGAATGCATCCGTAATCTGTACATCCAGGTCTGCATACAGGCAGGTGGCATAATTGGTACCGGAGATATTTTCATAGATCGTCACGTCATAATATCCGTCTCCGGAAGACAAGGGGAAAGTCTCATAGCCGCCACCGTGCAGATCGTAAGTATAGACAACGGTATCCGGCCCGGTAATGCGCAGTTTGACCTTGGGACAGGTGCCGGTGTAATTGGCACAGACATAGCCGTCAGACATATGAGAATAGTCAATGACAGCCACATCATTGGAAGCTGTTGCTGTTCCGTCGGCCCGGGGCACAAGACAGACAGGCGTGGCATCCCGGAGAGGCTCTGCGTCAGTTACGGCTTCCGTTTCAGGAGAAGAGGCATCCGCAGAGCTGATATTCGTATCCGCAGAAGAAGGAACTGCGAAGGATTGTGATGTTTCGCCGTAAGTGTCTGCGACGGGGGCATCCACAGGCAGATTGTCAGAGCCGGATCCGCAGGCACATAAGCCGATTGTCATGGAATATGTAATTAGCAAAATGCGCAGTCGCGCAGATAATTTTGGCATCCGCATAAAAATCGTTACATCCTGTTGTTATTGTTCCAGGCCTGTTACATTATCGGGAGTAAAAAGCAGGTGGAGAGTCTCACCGTTTTTGACGGGGACATAAATATTGGCTTCCTCGGACAAAAAAGGAAAATTGATCACACCCTTGGAGGAATCCACAGAGAGCGGTTCGATGATCTCCCCGGACACAGTCTCCATAAAAGCCTCCTCGTAAAGAATGTTGTCACCGGTGAATTTCAGACTTAAAATATTATTTTCCACATAATCCAGTGTAAGCACCGCAGGTGTGGGGGCCAACAGTTTTTCAGTCATCTCAGAGAGAGGAACGATGGCGAGCGGTGACAAAAAGGTCAGCACGAAGATCAGTGTCGTGGCAACGATCAGCCGGTTGTAGGAGGCGGCATTCACTTTTTTGCGAAGCACCAGCTTGTCAAAAGGGATCGTATTGACCGGCTGGTTGCAACTGGACAGGATATTCTGCAAAGCATTGTTGGCAGTTGTCATGTCCAGTTCATATCTGTTTTTTTTATGAAAAAACATCATTCTGTTATCCTTTCATACTTTCTTTCAAATGTTCCTGTCCGGAGGCAATGTAGCGTTTGACGCTGCTGCGGCTGATCTCCATGGCGGCAGCAATCTCTTCCAGCTTCATGTCGTTATAATAACGCATGATCAGCACCTGTTTTTCATTAAAGGGTAACTGCTCTAAAGCTTCCGCCAGGCGGGAATACTCATCCTTCTGCTGGTAGTGCAGTTCCGGATTGGCATCCAGATGAGGGTCCTGAAGAATATCCAGAATTTCCTGACTTAAGACCTGACAGTCATTCTGCGGACGATTCTTCTGGGTCATGTCATAACAGACATGGAAACAGATGCGGTTCAGCCAGGCGATAAAAACGGTGGGATCATTCAGTTTTCCGATGTTTTTCAAAGCCAGTATGTAAACCTCCTGCATGGCATCCTGAGCGAGAAAGTCATCTCTCAGATAATGCCTGGTGTAGTTGTATACTTTATTATAGGTAAGAGCATACAATTCTGCGAAGGCATCCGAGTCGCTATGCTGGGCACGGATCACAAGACCGGCAATGTAAGGAATGTTCAAGTCTTTCATGCGTTCGTCTCACTGTTGTGTTAACGGGTTCCTTAGGGGTGCAGCTTGTTGTAGGTCTCTGTGAGCAGGGTGGAAAAATATTCGGCATGCGCCTCTTCATTTAAAATATATGCGTATTGGATCTGAATGGGAGCGTTACTGTGCTCCTCGTTGTATTCTTTTAACTGCTGGTTCAGACTTTCGATGAAATATTCCATGGTGTCATGAGAGCCGTGGTTGACGATCATCAGGAATTCGTTGCCTCCGTTACGGCCCACCACACCGAAAGCATCACCAACGCTTTCCAGAATACCGGAGAAGTCTTTTAACATCTGGTCACCTACGACATGGCCCATGGTCTGGTTGATCTCTTTCAGGTTGGTGATGGTCACCATATAGCAGGCTACATGAGCCAGAGATTCCGGAGAGTCATAGGTCTCGAAGACCACGTCCAGACCGTGCCGGTTGGGGATACCGGTCAGATCGATCAGCGTGGAGAGGTAGGGCGTCAGCGCGGAGGTTTCCATGCCCAGGGCCCCAGCGATCTTGCCCAGCTTGTGGTTACCGTCCGCAATGGCGCGAATGATAGAAAAATAGCTGTTGGCAGCCTGTACCTCGTCTTTCAGCAGGAAGTTCGGCTCCTCATAGAGAAAACCATTCTTGGAAAGCACGACTTCCTGAATCTGACGGTAGAGGTCTTCTCCCGGTTCAAAAAACTCCAGATATTTCGGGACGCCGCCCGTTACGGAATACTGCTCCACCGCCTGGGAAAACGGCTGCCCCTGCACAGCATAGAGGTCTGTAAACGGCAGCGGCTTCAAGCGGATCTGTGCGCTGCGCCGACCATAAAGCGGACTATCGTGAGAGAGGGCATGCTTCTGCATCATGCTGATCAGCGACCCGCAGAGGATCAGCATAACATTACGGTCCTTCAGGATCTCGTCCCAGGCATTTTGCAGAATGGACGGAAAGGCCGCGTTCGTCTTGACCAAATACGGAAACTCGTCAATGACCAGCACCTTCTTTTCCCCCGGCCGGTAGTTAGCGATCTCCCGGAACAGATCCAGCCAGTCTGTGAAGGTGACCCTCTGCAGCATGGAATTTCCAGTGACCCGGGCTACCACGCTGGCAAGACGCTTCATGCTCTGGGACTCCACTTCCTCTGTCGCAAGGAAGTAAAATGCCTGCTTATCTTTGATGAATTCTTTGATCAGCGTTGTCTTTCCGATACGGCGCCGGCCATAGATCACAACAAAGCTGCCATCCCGGCGGAATTCCTTTTCCAGCGTATTCATTTCTTCTTTTCGTCCAATAAAGTTCACCTGTGCCACCTCCAGCATCTGCGATTTATTTATGATAAATCATATTATGATAATCTTGCTTATATTATATGCAGTTTTCTGAAACTGTCAAGCGGTCTGCTATATGCGGGCCGCTTTTTCTATTCTTTACAAAAAGTTCAAATTTTAAGGGGACGATACCCCCCTTGAGCGGCGCGTAATACTACGAGGGATTTTTAAGGAGGCTCCCATGGATCAAATCAAACGAAACCTGTATGAACTGCTTTTCAGCTGCAAAGGAAACTGGCGTAACACCATTTATGTCCCCTGTGGGCCGTGCCCGCATCCCTGCAAGGTTGACCGCTCCGGCTGTCTCGCGGCAATCCGACAGGATGGCACACCGCTGCTTGTCGGCGTTCGGGAGTTTGAAGAAGAAACCGGAGAGCGGATCGATCCGGGCGATTGCATCGGAACGCTCAGCAAGGACGCCTTCTCATCCCTCTTTTCCAACTACCTGCTTTGGGAAATGAGCAGTTCCGAGCAGTGTCCGATGGAATACCTTGCGAGTTCATCACCTTGCACCCTCGTTCCAAAATATCAGAAACAGAAAGGAGATTGACATGAAACGAATCAACATCACTTGCCCTGTCTGCGGTTCCAAGGCGTACCTTCGCCCGGCCAGCGTGGTCTACGGTGACAAGGCCCCGGACCCGGATGCCAAATACTATGTCTGCGGACGGTACCCCGCCTGTGACTGCTATGTGGCTGCACACCGGAAAACGCTGCTGCCTATGGGCACCCTGGCGGATAAGGCTTTACGAAAAAAGCGGTATGACGCACATGTGGCCTTAGACAGCTTATGGAAAAGCGGCATCATGAGTCGAAATGAGGCCTACCATCGGCTGCAGCTGTCTATG
>OGMQ01000804.1_pt1 | contig 17975 bp, 10 predicted proteins | sample 1573291 | NCBI WGS metagenome assembly OGMQ01 (sample SAMEA2582008, study PRJEB24529) | metagenome | biome: Human gut stool | place: China | collected 2011
TGCAAATATACAAGAAGGGCGTTCTCTTTTTTGTGGAGACTATGAATTATTCAGGTTAGAAAGACAGCGCTGCTTGCGGGTATATGTTCGGTGTTCAGCCTGGGTTATACCCCTCAGCTTTTCGCAGTATCATCGGTGGATACCGTTGAGGCAGTGCAGCAAACAAAGAAAATTACGGGTGTCGTCAGCGATGCGATGGGCCCTATCATTGGTGCCAATGTATTGGAAAAGGGCACTACGAATGGTGTAATTACCGACATTGACGGTAATTTTGCCTTGAATGTGAAACCGGGAGCTACCATCGTGGTTTCCTTTATAGGCTATGTCAGCCAGGAAATAAAGATAACGGACCAGACAACGGTGAACATCACGTTGAAGGAAGACTCTGAAATGTTGGATGAAGTTGTTGTGGTAGGTTACGGTACGATGAAGAAAAGCGACCTTTCCGGTGCTTCCGTTTCCATGAGTGAAGACAAGATTAAGGGCTCTATTATTACCAACCTTGACCAGTCATTGCAAGGACGTGCTGCGGGTGTGACGGCTGTCAGCACTTCCGGTGCTCCGGGCTCTTCCTCTTCTATCCGTGTACGTGGTCAGGCCACTATCAATGCCAATGCCGAGCCGTTGTATGTAATTGACGGTGTGATTGTACAGAGTCAGGGACAAAGCGGTTCATCTTATGGTTTGGGCGATGCATTGGGTAATGGCTCGGTTTCCACCATTTCTCCGCTTTCCACCATCAACCCTGCTGATATCGTCAGTATGGAAATTCTGAAAGATGCTTCGGCAACCGCCATTTACGGTGCGCAAGGTTCCAATGGTGTGGTTTTGATTACGACCAAACGTGGTAAGGCGGGTGAGGCTAAGTTTACTTATGACGGTATGTTTGCCGTTCAACGCCAGACAAAGCGTCTGGATATGATGAATCTGCGTGAGTATGCCACTTATTATAATGATTTGGCAAACATGGGTGAAATCTCTGACCCTAGTAATTATTATGCCGATCCTTCTCTGCTGGGAGTAGGTACAAACTGGCAGGACGCCATCTTCCAGACTGCTTTGCAGCATCAGCACCAGATTTCGGCACAAGGTGGTACAGAGAAGATACAATACTACGTATCAGCTTCCTATATGGATCAGGACGGTACCATCATCGGTTCAAACTTTAACCGTTACAGCTTCCGTGCCAACTTGGATGCCCAACTGAAGAAGTGGTTGAAACTCGGTTTGACTGCCACCTATACAGCAACGGGTGATGACCTGAAACTGGCAGACAGTGATGAAGGTTTGATTAACTACTCGTTGACCACTCTTCCTGATATACCTATCTATAATCTGGATGGCAGCTATGCCACCGTTGTTCGCGAAGGCTATACGAATCCTAACCCGATTGCCCTTGCCATGATGGATGACATCCTGCTGGACCGTCAGAAACTGACAGGTAATATTTTCTTTGAGGTCACTCCGATTAAAAATCTGGTATGGCATGCCGAACTGGGTTATGACATCAGTTCCAGCAAAGGTGAACGCTACAAGCCGATGGTTGATTTGGGTGGATGGGTACGTTCCAGCAATGAAAGCAGTATCCAGAAGAACAGCAGTACATTCTGGCAATTGAAGAACTATGTGACCTATTCCGGAAACATAGGCGACAAGCATCATTATACGGCCATGGTGGGTCAGGAGTGCTGGGAGTCCAGCTATGACTTCACGAGTGTGTTCAATAGCGGTCTGCCTTCGGATGAAGTGCACAATCCGGCCTTGGGTACGGGAACACCGACTATCAACGCAGGTTTTGGAAGTTCGTCCATGGCATCTTTCTTTACACGTCTGACTTATAACTATGCCGACCGTTATCTGGGTACTTATACCTATCGTTATGACGGTTCTTCAAACTTCGGCCCTGAAAACCGTTGGGCAGGCTTCCATTCGTTGGCTGCTTCCTGGCGCTTTTCCAATGAAACGTTCTTTGAACCGTTGAAGAAGGTAATCAGCAACGGTAAGCTGCGTTTGGGATGGGGACAAACAGGTAATGCCAACATCGGTGGTTATGCCTGGGGTACATCCATGAATCGTATGCCTTCTGGTCTGGGTATGGGGTATCGCCCCTCCAATATACCGAACACTTCCATCAAATGGGAGTCTCAGGAGCAATGGAACGTCGGGGTGGATTTGGGATTCCTGCACGACCGTATCAACCTGACGGTAGAGTGGTATAAGAAAACTTCCAGTGATATGTTGATGCCGTTGCAATTACCTTCTTATATGGGTACTTCCGGCAATGGTTCTTCTGCATTGGCTGCTCCGAAAGGTAATTATGGTGACATAGAGAATACCGGTTTTGAAATCTCTCTGAACACGCATCCCATTACGGGTAAGTTTGAATGGGACTCCGATTTCCAGATTTCTTTCAACAAGAACAAACTGAAAGGATTGGCAGGTACAGCCAATGCCCAGATTGTAGGTTACGGACAGTGGACCGATGTAGTCAGTGTGTCCAGTGTAGGCGAATCACTTTATAACTTCTATGGATTTGTCTGTGATGGTGTTTACAAGGACCTGGAGGACCTTCAGACTTCTCCGAAACCTGCCAAGTACCCGGCAAACGGTGTATTTGACCGTACCAATACCGTATGGGTGGGTGATGTGAAATATAAGGATATCAGTGGTCCTGACGGTGTGCCCGATGGCGTTATTGACGACTATGACAAGACCAATATCGGTTCTCCGATGCCTAAGTTTACTTTTGGCTGGACCAATACTTTCCGTTACAAGAACTTCGACTTGTCCGTTTTCATCAACGGTTCCTATGGCAACAAGGTGTACAACTACCTTTCCATGAAGCTGACGCATATGAACTCTCCATGGACCAACCAGTTGAATGCTGTAAACGGACGTGCACAGCTTGTTCCTATCAATCCGAACAAGGTCTACGAAGATGGAACCATGTGGTATAATGATGTGTCTAACGTCATGGTGGCAAACCCGGGAGCTTCCATTCCACGCGCCACTATCAATGACCCGAATGACAACGACCGTATCAGTGACCGTTATATTGAAGATGGTTCCTATATCCGTCTGAAGAATATCTCTTTGGGATATACTTTCCCGAAAAAGACGATTGACAAGCTGGGGCTGAGCAACTTGCGTATCTATGCCAATATTCAGAACCTGCTGACCATTACCGGTTATGATGGCTATGACCCTGAAATTGGTGCCAGTACTTCAAGCGTCAATGTATATGGTCTGGACAACGGACGTTATCCGTCTCCTACAGTTTATTCATTCGGCTTGAACGTTTCATTCTAACACTTTAATTTGAAGAAAACATGAAAATCAGATATATTAAATATTGGGCGTTTGCAGCTGTACTCGGTATGGGAACAGTTTCATGCGAAGATTTCCTGGACCGTCCTACTGAAGATAATTATAACGAATCGAATTTTTACCAGAATGACGAGCAATGTGTGCAAGGAGTCAATTACCTTTATAACTCACCTTGGTATGACTTTCAGCGCGGTTTTATTAAAGTCGGTGAAATCTTGTCCGGAAATGTATACGAGGAAAACAGCCCTTACCTGAATTTTACGGTGAATGGTACGGATGAGAACCTTGTGAATATGTCCTATTCTTTGTGGGCAGTTATCGGTCATGCCAATACCGTATATACTCGTTTGAAGACGGCAAATGCGTCAGAAGCTGTGAAAAATCAGTGTATGGGCGAGTGTCTGGCATGGAAAGCCATGGCTTACTTCTATTTGGTACGTAGTTTTGGGGCAGTACCCATTATCCATGATAATACGGCTGAATTGAATTCCGGTAATTATAACTCCAAATTCAAGGTGGAGACAGCCGATGTGTACGAGTATATCATTATGACTCTGGAGAAAGCTATGGAATTGCTTCCGGCCAGAGGCGAAACGGGACGTATTGACCGTTATTGTGCCGAAGGTCTTTTGGCTAAGGTGTATCTGACCAAGAGTGGTCTTTCCGGTACCCGCAATGCGGATGATTTGGCAAAAGCGGCAGAATATTCCAAGGATGTAATTAATAATTCCGGTCGTAATCTGCTGGCCAACTATTCCGATGTTTTCCGTTTGGCTAACAACAAGAATGAAGAGTGCCTCTTCTCTTGGCATTGGTCAGCAGGACGTGACCCTTGGACACAGCAGAATACATTGCAGTCGGACTTGGCAATGGTGGGATTCGATGAATTTGGTGACTGCTGGGGCGGTTATGCCGGTCCGTCGGTTGATTTGCAGGATGCATTTGGAATTTCCGCTTTGGAAAGCCCTGAGACTCGTTCGGATACGGATACCCGTCGTAAGGCTACCATGATGATGGCAGGTGATGTATACAGTTATTTCTGGCAGGACAAGGGCGGATTCGATTATCTGCGGTTTATCTATGATGCCGAATATGGCAAGGGTGGCCCTAATGGCGATTATCAGTCTCCTACCGGTGCCAATCATGTGAAGCATCTTTATGGTAACAATAATGACCATCTATTGGGCTTGGGCGTATCGGCTGGTAATATGTACAGCGGCCTGGCAACCCATATCCTGCGCCTGTCCGATATCTATCTGGTATATGCCGAGGCAAAAATGGGACTGGCTACCTCTACTACAGACCAGAGTGCATTGGATGCTTTCAATGCAGTACGTGGCCGTGCCATTCCGGGAGTTACTCCGAAAACCTCCATTACTTGGGAGGACGTCTGGAAGGAACGTCGGCTGGAACTGGCTTGCGAAGGTGACCGTTGGTATGATTATGTACGTTTGGCATATTATGATTCCCAGCGTGCTATCAATGAGCTGAAGGCGCAGCGCCGTGATGTTTATTATAATCTGGGCACTACCTACAAAGCTTATTATGAGAATGGTAGTTGGACGGTAAATCCGGATGAAACTCGTTACAACCCGGATGCAAAGGCACCGAATGTAACAGTTTCCAGTTTTACATTGCCGTTCCCGACAGAAGACGTGGTGTTCAATCCTAATTTGATGAAAGACCCGGTACACGTAGATGTGCGTTCTGAATTCAGTTATTAATTTAATGCTTGAAAAGATGAAAAATAATAGATATACGAATTGGTTCTTCGCGGCAGTTGTTGTCGCAGCAAGCTTTTCCATGGCAGCTTGTGAGGATGAGCCGGATAAATATGAGGTGGCAGGCGGAAAGCCTATTTTGAAGTATGTTCGTGTCCCTGATCCGGCTGCGGCAGATTCTTTGCTGACGGGGGCCTATATGGCGAATACGATTTGTCTGGTCGGTGAGAATCTGCGGAGTGTTTACGAGCTCTATTTCAATGACCAGAAGGCGATACTTAATACAAGTTACATCACTGACCATACACTTATGGTAGATGTTCCGAAAGAGATTCCTTCGGTAGTGACCGATAAGATTTATATGGTGACCAGAGCAAAAGATACCATAGATTATGACTTCAAGGTGTTGGTTCCGGCTCCTACCGTGAACTCCATTTCTTGTGAGTTTGCAAAGCCGGGTAGTGAGGTGACACTGATTGGTGACTATTTCATTGATGACCCGAATGTGCCACTGACCATTACGATGGCCGGTAATGTGGAAGTGACTAATATTACGAACATAACCAAGACTGCGGTCAGTTTTATTCTTCCGGACAATGCTCCTGCAGGCTATATCAACGTGAAGTCTATTTACGGTACCGGACGTTCCAAATTCCGCTATCATGATACCCGCAACATACTCTTTGACTGGGATGGCTCTCATGGCGGTATGGCTATTGCTCATGGTTGGCGTGATGGTAGTGCGGTATTGAAAGAAGCCGATGAAAATAGTATTGATGGTGCATATATTCGTTTTGCCGGGGAACTTAAAGGGGGAATCGGTGCTACTTGGGATGAAGAACATTTTTCATTCAATTACTGGCCGGAACCGTCTGCCGGTTATCCCGAACTTTCTGCACGTCCTGAGTTTGCAGAACTGCTCGAGGAGTATGGTGTCAATGGTTTGCAACTGAAATTTGAGGTGAATATTCCTTCTTCCAATCCGTGGCAGTCTTGTGCTCTGCAAGTAATGTTTACTGGTAATGATGTGGTGACGTATGCGACCGGAAACAATGCTTACTTTAGTGATACGAATGTGCCGCGAGGTTTATGGTTGCCCTGGAAGAATACGGGTTCCTATGATACGGGCGGTAAATGGACAACCGTTTCCATGAATCTGTCCGAGTTCAACAAGACGCATGAAGGCAATAAGTGTGATAGGGCTTTTGACAAGACTATGCTGACCGGATTGACATTCTTTGTCTGGGCAGGTGGTGTGGAAGGTAAGGATTGCAATCCGGTGATTATGATTGACAACATCCGTGTGGTACCTATTGAATAACCTTTTAAATAGAATACTGATATGAATAAAACATATAAATTTCCGGCACTGTGGATGATGTGCCTGATGCTCTTCAGTTGCTTGACGTTTACGGCCTGCGACAATGGGGATGATGAAGATACCAACCAATATAAAGGGGGAATCAATCTGAATGTATTCGGACCGAGTCCCGTAGCTCGCGGCGGTGTACTCCGTTTCCTGGGCAGTGGCATGGATAAGGTGACTGCCGTTGCTATTCCCGGTTGCGACGATATAACAGACATCGAAGTGGTCAGTGATACGGAAATCCGTGTCACTGTACCCCAGACAGCCCAGCCGGGGTTGGTTGTCTTGAAGACTCCGAAGGGGGATATTACAACAAAAACAGAGTTGACATTTACGGAGCCGATTGATTTGGCATCTGTTTCTCCTCTAGAAGTGAATCCTGGTGAGGTTATTACAATTACCGGCGAATATTTGAATCTCATTAAAGAAATTATTTTCGCGGATAACGTTATTGTGACCGAATTCGAAAGCCAAGAACGTAAGGAAATAAAAGTGAAAGTACCGGTTGAAGCTAAAACGGGGCAGATTATTATTTCGGACGGAGCTGAAATCCCTAATTGGATATATAGTGAGGAAATGTTGACTGTTGCACTTCCTACCTATACAAAAAGTAGTACTGGGACAATCAAGGCTGGTAGTTCATTGGTGATTGAAGGGGAAAACTTAAATTGGGTTTCTTCTGTGAAATTTGGAGATGTAGAAGTTTCAGAAATTACTGTTTCTGAGGATGCTAAAACATTGACTGTTGTTGTTCCGGCTACGGCTAAGAGCGGAGCTGTGACGTTGGTATGTTACTCTGGGGCTGAAGTTGCGGCAGGTAAAATTGCTACAGTAGTTCCTACGGACTTGTCTGCTGTTCCCGAAATAGTAAAGAATGGTACTGATATTACGATTACAGGTAAAGATTTAGATTTGATTGTCAGTGCAACATTCCCGAATGTTTCTGAGGCTGTTGAACTAAAACAGGGAGCGTCTGCTACTCAGATAACACTTACTGTTCCTGAATTGGCTCAAGATGGAGATATTGCTTTAAATTTGTTCAATGGAGAAAGTGTGACTATTGCCTATAAAACATTGAAGCCTACCATTGCTGTATTTACTCCGGCTGCTTTGACGGCTGGTGATACATTGATAATTGCTGGTACAGATTTGGATTTAGTTTCAGCTATTGTTTTTGCAGGTGAGGATTCACCGACAGCAATGCTTGCGAAGTATAATCATATAAGCGATGAACTGTTAGGCATAACAGTGCCGGGCGTTGCGGAAACATGTGCTCCAACTTTGATTCTAAAGAATGGAATGGAGGTTAAGACTACTCTGACATTGAATATCACTCCTGCCACTGATCCTGCTATTGCTACAATTAATCCGAGTGCTGTTGTTCAAGGTCGTGAATTTGTAATTACGGGTAAAAATTTGAATACCGTAGAAGCATTCTATATAGGTGAAGTTAAAGTGACGGCGTTTGGTAAACGTACGGAAACTGAGGTCGAAATGACGGTTCCCAAAACAGCGGCAACTGGTGTGACGGCTATTAGAATGGTTAATTATGAGGGTAAAGAATTTACATCTGATGTAACGATGGAGGTGTTGGCTCCAGAAGCGACCATTTGGGAAGGTTTCGTTGTACTAGGGAACTGGGCAAATGGGTGTCAAGACCTTGCATGGGGAGGATATGATTGGAATACGGTTGTCGTAGGACAAACTTTAAATTTCTATTTTGAAGAAGATACATCGAGCACTTGGTGGCAACTTAAATTGGGGCAAGGTGACGGTTGGACTACATTGCCAGATTTTAAGAAGGTTGCAGGTGGAGATGCTGTAAATATTGAGGCGGGAGCAACCAAATATTCTTATTCACTTGGTGCAAATGATTTAAAAGCATTGCAGGAAAGTGGTGGTCTTATTTTCCAAGGGGGATATTTGATTGTAAAGAAAATTACAATTGAAGTAAAATAAAAAATAGAAATATTGTTAGCTTATGAAAACTTTAAATATAAGATGGATGCTCATCCTGGCAATGGTCTTTATTTTTGCCTCCTGCGATACTGATGTCGATCATGATATCCCTGCAGTGGATGCACCGGTATTGGTGTCTACTACTCCTGAGAGTGGAGCTGCCAAAGTGAAAACGGGAGAAATCACCATTGAGGTGAAATATGACAAGAATATATTCTTTGCAACGGACAATCTGAGCGAAATCCAGTTTACCGGTGGTGAACTGATAAGTGCCGATGTGCTTGGCGCAAGCAATATACTGACTGTAAAAGTGAATGTTCCCAAGCGAGAGACGGCTTGTTCTCTTTCTATTCCCGAGGGAATAGTAACAGGACCGAACCAAATGCCTGCTCCGGCTGTATCGGTTCAGTTTTCTACTGTCGCTTTGGACAAGACACTGGTTGCCGCTACTTCGGCTAAAGCTGTGAAACTGTACAATTATCTATTGGATAACTTCGAGACGAAGACACTTTCTGCCATGATGGCCGATGTTGCCTGGAATACGGAAATGTCCGAAAAGGTGTACGGATGGACTGGAAAATATCCGGCTATCAACTGTTTCGACTATGTTCATCTGCCGGCATCTGTAGCTGGAGCAGACTGGATTAATTACGGTGACATTACTCCTGTTAAGGATTGGTCTGACAAAGGTGGCATCGTAGCTGCCATGTGGCATTGGAATGTACCCAAGAAAGTTGTAGGCGAAGCTTCTTCTACCCAAATATGGAAAGGAGAGACGGTAATGCCGGGTGATTGGAGTGGAAATGTACAGATGACGGATGATGCTGCAAAAGCTGTCTTTGCTGATGCGCAAGTGGGTCAGGTGATACGCGTGGCTGTGAAAGATGTGGCAGAGGGGGCGCAAGGTTCGTTCAAAAACAGTGGTTGGAGCGAGATTGCTTCAGGAACTGATTATTTTGACATATCCGGGGACTATACATTGTTGATTACCGAGGATATTTTGAAATCCCTGCAAGAAGGTGGTCTCATCATTGGCGGACATGATTATACAGCAGTTGCTGTTTATCTTGAAAGTAACGGTACAGCTCTTGACCCGAACAAGGATTATGCCTTCTATAAGGCAGATACGGAGTTTGACGCTGCCAATGCCACGGTGGAAGGCACTTGGGAAAACAAGGTATTTACCGAAGATTTGAAAAATACTGCCGCTTATTTGAAACTGTTGAGAGATGCGGATATTCCGATATTGTGGCGTCCGTTCCATGAGGCAGCCGGTGGCTGGTTTTGGTGGGGTAAGGATGCTGTCAGCTTTAAATCTCTGTGGATTGCTATGTTCAACTACTTCAAGGCAGAAGGACTGGATAATCTTATCTGGGTATGGACTACCGAGGGCAATGATGCTGATTGGTATCCGGGAGACCAATATGTAGACATCGTGGGACGTGATATTTATAATAAGGAAACTGCGGATTGTGTTTCAGAATATACTTCCATTGCCGGAAATTATGGAAATAAGATTGTTTCGCTGAGTGAATGTGGTACGGTCGGACTTATTTCCGAACAATGGGCATCTGGTGCGCGTTGGAGTTGGTTCATGCCGTGGTATGACGGAACAAATGAGGACGGCAGTCCGGTAGTCCATGCTGATGAAGCATGGTGGAAGGATGCTATGAACCAGGAATTTGTCGTTTCTCGTGATGAGCTTCCTTCTATGGAATAGCAATTTTTAATAATAAAATGGAAAGGGGTGTCTCTGGTTAGTATCGGGGCAACCCTTTCTGTTTTTTATAGCTTTTAGTTGTCTGTTGTGGAATTCATGCTTTATACTTTTAGGGGAAATAGTAATGGATGTTAAATGAGTGTCGTTATTTGATAAGATAGTATTATAAAGTTTGTTGTCAAAAGTCTACTTTTGTCAAGCCTGATTGAAATTTGATAATAATCATATAATGTTTAACCGTTAATGAAATGAAAAATGCTTATGGGAAAGGAGTAATATGTATACCAACCACTTTATAAATAAGGTATATTTAATTTTTCCTCAAAAAGAGAAGTTTAACCTTATATTAAACGGTAGATGCCGCCAGGCAATACCAATTCATTAATCTAAGAAAAATATAAGTATGAATTTAAATTTCAGAAGAACCGCGCTGCTCGTAGGTATCTGTTCGGCTGTCAGCCTGACTTATACTCCGCAACTTTTCGCCGCATCGGTCGATGCAATAGATGCTGTGCAGCAAGCAAAAAAAATCACAGGTACTGTAACAGATGCAATGGGACCGGTTATCGGTGCTAATGTATTGGAAAAAGGCACCACAAATGGTGTTATTACTGATATTGACGGTAATTTCACATTGAATGTTCAGCCGGGAGCAACGATTGTTGTGTCTTTTATCGGTTATCAGCCGCAAGAAATCGTAGTAGGCAACCAGACTAATTTCAAAATTCAGCTGAAAGAAGATACGGAATTGCTGGATGAAGTAGTCGTAGTAGGTTATGGTATTCAGAAGAAGAAACTGGTGACAGGTGCTACGGTTGAGGTAAAAGGTGAAGACATCGCAAAATTAAATACCACGCAGGCATTGGGCGCTTTGCAAAGCCAGTCTCCGGGTGTAAATATTCAGGCCGTTTCCGGTCAGCCAGGCGATGGATTTAAAATTAATATTCGTGGTGCTGGTACTAACGGAAATACAGCTCCAGTTTACGTCATTGATGGTGTAGCCGGTGGCGATATTAACGCCTTGAATCCTGCCGATATTGAACGTATTGATGTGTTGAAAGATGCTGCATCTTGTGCAATTTACGGTTCGAGCGGTGCCAACGGTGTTATCCTTGTTACTACGAAGCAGGGTAAGGTAGGAAAGGTTTCTGTATCTTATGATGGAAACGTAGGCTGGGCAAATGTATATAAGATGCCTGATATGCTGAATGCCAAAGAATATATGGCGGTAATGGATCAAGTAGCCTATAATAATGGAGGCCAACCGTATGATTGGTCAAAATTCGTAGATGCTGATTTGCTGACTGCTTATCAGAATGGTACCAATCCAGGTACAGATTGGGTAAAAGAATTCCGGAATAAAAATGCTGTGGTTACTAATCATGCGTTGAATGTAACAGGTGGTTCTGAATTCTCCAAGTTTTCGACAGGTATAGGCTATCAGTATCAGGATGGTGCATTCGGTGGTCCAGTGAAGACTGACTATCGTCGTTTTACTTTCCGCATTAATTCTGAGCATGTGATATACCGTAAGGGAGATATGGATGTGATAAAGTTTGGTGAGAATATATATTATCAGCACAAACAGAATCAAGGTGTGCAGTTAGGTAATCAATATTCGAATGACCTTTCTAATGCTTTGCGTGCTATTCCTCTGATTCCTGTATATAATGAGAATGGTGATTTCTTCATGTATGATGATTTGAAGAATTTTGGAACGAGTGCTAATGGTATACTTGATTATACTGCATATGCTTCTAATCCGATGGCTCACATGGTATATAATCAGGCTGGGAATAATAAGAATAAGAATTTTAATCTGAACACAGCGGCATATCTGGAAGTACAACCACTTAAGAATCTTATTTATAAAGGTCAGGTTAGTTACAAACAATGGTCAAGTTCATGGCGCTCATATCTTCCTGTTTACCGCATTAATAATCAGGGGGATAGCCGTGATAAAGACCAAACGATAAATAACGTGTCTTTGGGTTGGAACTGGAGTTTGACTAATACGTTGAGTTATCGGTTTGATATTACAGACTTACATCATTTTGATGTTTTGGTTGGTACAGAGTATTCTAAATCAAGACCAACTTATGGCGAGTCAGTAGAGGCAACCGGTTATAATAGTGCTTTTGGCGACTTTACGCATGCTTATTTACATAATACAGAACGTAAAGCTACTGCTACAGTAGATGGTTATCCCTCGGATTATGGTTCTAAGATGTCTTATTTTGGACGTCTGAATTATGACTTTAAGGAAACTTATATGTTTTCTGCTATCATTCGTGCCGATGGTTCGTCTAAGTTTGCGAAAGGCAATCAATGGGGATATTTCCCATCATTCTCTGCTGGTTGGGTTATTTCAAACGAGGCTTTTATGAAGAATACTGCTTCTTGGCTTGGTTTCTTGAAAATCCGTGCTGGTTGGGGACAGAATGGTAATGACAATATCCCTAATTCAAATTGGCGTGCCGGTTACGAGTTTGGCGATTATGGCCTTTATACATTTGGCTCAGATAAGAATGGAGGTACAACCGGAGCTTACCCGAATCGTCTGGCTAACCCCGATTTGACATGGGAAACTTCAGAACAGACCAATATCGGTATTGATGCCCGTTTCTTGGATAACCGTCTGAGTTTTACCATGGACTGGTATAACAAGCAGACGAAAGATTTGTTAGTGGAAGTGGGTACCAATGCGGCTTCCGGTTTCTCTTCTCAATATCAAAATGCCGGTACGGTAAAGAATACTGGTCTTGAACTTTCAATGGGCTGGAGAGATCAGATTGGTAAGGAGTTCAAGTATGGAGTGAATGTCAATATGGCCTATAATAAGAATGAAGTGACGGAGGTTAATAACGCCAATCATTTTATTGAAGGCGGTAATGATTTGTTGGCTCAAAGTACGGGTCGGTTTGTCCGTATGGAAGAAGGACATCCTATTGGCTATTTTTATGGTTATAAGACGGACGGTGTCATTCAGAACCAGAATGACTTGCAGGCATATCTTGACCAGAATTGTAAAGGCAATGCGGCAAACTCTAAGCAAGGTGCAAGTATTAAACCGGGCGATTTGAAGTTTGTGGATGTTGATGGAAATGGGGTGATTAATGATGATGATAAGACTGATTTGGGTAATCCTCATCCTGACGTGACAATGGGGCTTACGTTAAGTGCGGAATATAAAGGATTTGATTTCTCTGTAACAACCTATGGCGCTTTTGGTGCACAAGTGGCTCGTTCTTGGAGAAAGTTCTCAGACGGACAGTATGAAAACTATACGACAGAAGTTTACGATTACTGGCACGGAGAAGGAACCTCAAACAGATATCCGCTGCTTGCGCCGGGAAATAGTGGACAGAATTTCCAGGCCATTTCAGATATTTATATTGATGATGCCGACTATGTTCGCATTCAAAATCTGACAATAGGATACGATTTCAAGAGAATTTGGAAGAACTGTCCGTTCCAGCAACTTCGTGTGTATGCTGCTGCACAGAATCTATTTACTTTTACCGGTTATAAAGGGATGGATCCGGAGAATGGTAGAGCTCTCAATGACAAAGAACCGTGGGTAACCGGTGTTGATGTAGGTAACTATCCTCAACCTCGTACTTATATGGTAGGTGTTAATGTTAAATTCTAAAATTGATACATGATGAAAAAAATAGCATATTTAATAGGGGCAGCTTTGATGATGGCAGGAACGTTTACTTCTTGTAGTCTGGACTCGATGAGTCTGACGGAAAAAGATACGACCAATTTTCCTAAAACGGCTGAAGATGCCAATCAGGCTTTAGCTGCCATATATCAGAACCTGAATAATGTCAATGCTTTTCCGCAGCAGTCTTTCTTGTATAATTCCCTGCTGGCTTGCGATGATATGTTGGGTGGTGGTGGTCCCAATGACAAGTTGATGCAATCTTTAGACCTTCTTTGTAATACGGGTACAAATGCTACGCAGGATTACTGGGTGGCTCGCTATCAAGGAATCAACCGTGCCAATACGTTGTTGGAGGCTCTTGCCGGTATTGAAATGGATCCGGAAGTAAGAGCGCAGGCTGAGGGCGAAGCCAAGTTTCTTCGTGCTTTTTATTACTACGAGTTGGCTTCTATGTATGGCCGTGTACCTTTGGTGATTACTGCTTTGTTGCCCGAAGATACTACTCCTCCGACTGCCGCTGTTATCTGGGGGCAGATTCTGCAGGATCTTCGCGATGCGGCTGCAAATATGCCGGCTGTTCGTAAATCGGATGGGCATGTTGATAAATATACGGCTGAAGCTATGTTAGGACGTGCTTGGTTGTATTATACCGGCATGTATGGCAATGGTGAAACTCTGAACGATTTGGTTAGTACGAACTATAGTCCGTTGACTTCAGTTGATTTGCCTGATGGGACAACTTTGACCAAGCAGGATGTGATTGGATATATTGATGATTGTGTGAATAATTCCGGTTATAGTCTTGTTCCTGAGTTTCGTAATTTGTGGGCATATACCAATAGATGTACGGTAGAAGATTTTCCGTTTACTGCCGGTCAGGGGCTGAAATGGGTAGAAGATGATGCAGCGGTAAATCCCGAATCCATGTTTGCCATTAAATATAATAAACTTGCATCTTGGAGCACTACTATCGGTTATGGTAACGGTTATGCTCTGCATTTTGGTGTACGTGGCAATGATCAGGCCAATTCTTTCCCCTTTGGACAAGGATGGGGGGCCGGTCCTGTAGCTCCCAATCTTTATAATGATTGGAGTGCGGCAGAACACAATGATGCCCGTCGTCCGGCCTCCGTATTCAAGACGGAGGATATGCCGAGTTATAATAAAGGTGGTGGTGACGGCTTTATCCAAGAAACAGATTATTATCAGATGAAAATAGGTTCTATTATGGCTTATAATACGGGTGAGGCTGGAAATAAAACGATTGAACCGGTATTTGAGAAGATAATGTATGGTGCCGACGGCTGGATTAATGATAATCTGATGCAAACCGGTTCTATTCATGATTTGGTTTTGATTCGTTTTGCGGATGTATTGTTGATGCAGTCTGAATTGAAGGAAGATGTTAGCGGTATAAACAGAGTGCGTAGTCGTGCCGGACTTGAACCTATTGATACATATTCGTTGGCTGCATTGCAGAATGAACGCCGTTGGGAACTCTGTTTTGAAGGTACTCGCTGGAACGATATTCGCCGTTGGCATATTGCTGCCGATGCCCTTGAAAGACAGACGGGAGCAAAAGTTTATACAAATGGGGTTGAAAGCCGTAATGTGGCGCAGAACGGTGGTTATGCCGCACGTTATAAGGCTACGGCAGGTTTCCAGAAGATTCCCGAAAACCAAGTCCTCTTGAATGAAGGAAAGGTAGAACAAAATGCGGGTTATACGGATGCAAGTGCTGAGTATAATGGTTGGCAAGAATAGAATATGAATTTAAAATGAAAAAAGATATGAAAAAGATATTATTCGCAATGCCTTTGTTTGCAATGCTGCTGGTGGCTTGTGATCCGATAGTGGATGAAATCAGTCCGGATCCTAATGTCACACCGGAAAATCTTACTTTTGAACTTGTAGCCAAGAATCAGGGAAACAACAACATTCGGATTGTTCCTACTCCGTCACGTTATGTGAAGGTTTATGATGCTACGTCTGATACCAAGTTGGCAGAAGGTACGGCTCCGTCGGTTCAAGTAGCTCCTCCTAATAAAGAATTGCAAGTGTATATAACAGCCATTAATTCGGACGGCTCCATTACAAAATCGGCTTCCAAATCAATAGCAGTAACGGAGTACACGGATCTTCCTGCTATTTATGCTGATATCTTTGGTACAACTCCGGATGGTGGTTATGGCACAACAACTTGGACTTGGAATACAGAAGCCGAAGACGGCTGCTGGGGTAATGGTGGATTTCTGTCAAACACAGGTCCCGGTTGGTGGGTTGTCCGTAGTGGAGAAATTGATGGGCAGGCTATAGGTGCGGGACTACCTGATGACGGATTGAATGGTTGGTTCTCGCTTAGTCTGTCAGGTGTCCAGACAAGCCGTGGTGAAAGTGGCTCTGTAAAAGTTTCAGAAGATATGGTACAATCTGGATGGGATGTAGGTACAATTGAATTTTCTGGTACTATTCCTTTGTTGGGCGTACAACCTAATCAAGGAAATGCACGTCAGTATGTATATCACATCTTGAAAATCACAGAGGATGAACTTCGGCTTTGCGCACCTGAGCCAGGGGTGACTTCTGGAGGTGGTACCGCATGGTTCTGGAATTTCAAGAGAAAATAGTCAATATTGGATGTGCGGGCGGGTAATATCCGCCCGTATTCCTCAAGTAATAATCACATAAAAAACAAAGTGGTAAACAATATGTTTTGACAGCGTGTGAACTAGGATTCTCCATATTGTTATTTCTTGGCTCGTGGAATTTATCGTGTGATTGCATTAGAGATTATACGACATAGTCTAATTGGGGAACGTTTGTCGTAGGAAGTACTTTCAGAGCGTCAAGAGGATATCTCAATTTGGTTTATATAGGAGATCTTCCTTATACTCAAAGCATAGTTCAAACACTTGGTACTACTTTTACATTAATCCAGGCACATATACTATAAAATCTTTGAGTGCTACCAATGGAAATTATATTTATTGGGAGTATGGAAATGTTAGACAACCGCTTTCTGCAGGTAGGGCTTTCACAGTTCCTACGTCATTCTTCTCCACTGTGTTTTCTAAAGGAGCACTTTAAAATAATTAGATCTTATAAATAAGCTATTAAATTCAAAGCAGTTGTCGTTACCTCCGACCTCATTAGTCGTCCGTAACATCGGATAATTGTAAATGCATTAACCGAATAGTACAATTGTTTAATGGTTAAATCAGGAAAAGGCGGGTCGTGAGATTCGCCTTTTCGCATTCTTTCTCTATTGCCTTTCTGCATACAATTCACATTTCTTTTTGCATTACCCTTGATTTCCGGGCGCAGAATGTTCCTTTTTATCCCTTCACCTCCTTCTCCTATCCTCCTGTTCATCGGCTTTTTCGGTGAAACTGCTTTCCACCCTCATCGCCCCGTTTTTGCATCGCGCGACACACCGTAGTATCCCGGCATGGCCCGATAGATGGGTTGCGTGGGTTTCCCTACATTCTTCAGCTTGCCTTCTTGCTGCAACCGTTTCAGGTGGACGTTTGCGGTGGTGCGTGCCATGCCGCACAGCGCTTGGAAGTCACTGCGAATCAGCACGTCGTGGTCGGCAAAGTATTCTTTCAGCTTCATGTCTACAATGAACGGAGAAAGTCGCAGATTATCGCTCTCGACAAGGGCTATACATGGCATAGAATTATTCGCGATATATTCCCTCCGTTCCGCAATGCACGTATGGCTATCGTATGTCATGAACGGTCTGAACGTATTCCGGTAAATGTCGAGAGGTTATCTTTCGACTATTCGTTGCCTGTAAGGGAACCGGTATCTTCGTTTCCGATGAATACGACAGAAAATCGAAGAAGAGTGATTGCCGTTAAGACCAATTTGTTGTTTGTCGCTGTGCTGACCGCCAATCTCGGTTTTGAGGCCGAGCTGTGGCCTCACTGGTCGATAGACCTTCCGGTATGGTATTCGCCTTACGATATTGCATCGACTCGTAAGTTGCGTTTGCTGGCGGTTCAACCCGAAGTACGGTGGTGGCCGGGAGCGGTTATGAATGGTCATTTCATAGGGTTGCATACTCATGTGGCGGGGTTCAATGTCGCCATAAACGATAAGGCGCGTTATCAAGATCCTAACCATGCGCTTTGGGGTATGGGGCTGAGCTATGGATATGCCTTTTCATGGGGAAAGGACAATCGGTGGGGAATAGAGTTTAACATAGGA
>OGMQ01000821.1_pt1 | contig 17658 bp, 20 predicted proteins | sample 1573291 | NCBI WGS metagenome assembly OGMQ01 (sample SAMEA2582008, study PRJEB24529) | metagenome | biome: Human gut stool | place: China | collected 2011
TCACGCAAGAGCATATTCACATCATCCGGCAACTGATTGGTGAAAGTACCAATCTCAATCAGTTGGCAAGACAAGCGAACACCTACGGTTTCTTTGCTGTTGCGGACAGATGCGAAGAAATGGCTCAGCACATTAATCAACTTATAAAACAGCTGAAAGATGATAGGTAAACAGACTAAAGGGACATCGTTCGGTGGATGCGTCCGCTATGTCCTCAAAGAGGAAAAATCCAAACTATTGGAAGCGGTCGGAATAGAAGGGACACCCGAACAGATGGCAGAGCAATTTGAGCTACAAGCCTTACTCAACGACAAGGTAAAGAATATTGTCGGACACACTTCGCTCAACTTCTCACCGGAAGACAGTGCAAGATTAAAGTCCGATGATGCTTTGATGCTGAGCATAGCACACGACTATATGAAACTGATGGGTATTGAAAACACGCAATACATCATTGCCCGGCATATCGACCGTGAGCATCCGCATTGTCATATCGTTTTCAACCGAGTGGATAATAACGGCAAGACGATTAGCGACAAGAACGATTTCCGTAGGAATGAGAAAGTCTGCAAAATGCTGACCGCCAAATATCGCTTGCACTTTGCCAATGGTAAAGACCATATCAAAGAGGAACGCTTGCGCCCCTACGACAAGGCAAAGCACGAGATATACAAGGCATTGAAAGAAGAACTGCCCAAAGCTTATAGTTGGGAAGACTTGAAAGATGCGCTTGCCGACCGTGACATTGATATGAAATTCAAGGTCAGCCGGACTACACGAGAAATACAAGGTGTCAAATTTGAACATAACGGCTTTTCTTTTTCCGGTTCAAAAGTAGGTCGAGAGTTCAGCTACTTGAATATCGACAACCGACTGGAAGAGAATGCTTGTGCATCCTTGTTGGAGTCAGCCAAACAGAAACTCAGAGAACAGAAAGAAGAGGTACAGCCAAGCGTTTCCCATTCCGATGATGGCTTTGGCATCAGTCTCGGTTTGCTAAACGGGAACTCGTCCTACGATGCCACTGCCGCAGAAGAAGCAGAGTTCAATCGCCTGATGAAAAAGAAAAAGACTAAGCGCAAGCGAGGCTTTCATTTATAATCCATTATTATTAACATCTTAAATTCAATTATTTATGGTACAAAAAGATTTAATTCTTGATTTCAATCTCTACTTGTGTGAGAAATTTGGCTACAGAGAAAGCTGTAGCGTGATGCCACATGCCAACGGCTTTTGTATGGACATTCGGGAACGTGACTTAGACTGCTATATCCGCTTCTGGGAGTATAGCTGTGGAAGAGGCAACTTCCCCGACTGGTCTATCATCATTGTGCGTAGTAACTTCAAGGAGAACCAAGAAGAAAACCTGAAAGACTTGGCTCGGTTCTTCAAGGAGTACATGCCACGCTACGGTTACAAATACCTCTGCACCGAAGATGATGACTACAAGTATTATCAGACACTTGGCTTAAAGTGTATCATGGACGGTTTTTGTCCCAATTATGCATTAGCACTAAAGGATTTGAATGTCTGAGACATGGTTTTAGAGTTAAGGAGGGGATTTTTCCTCTCCTTTTCTTTTTCGATGTGCCCTAATGAGCTGATTCCTCTATTATGAATGTTGGCAATAAAAGTGTTATTACTACATTTCTCATAATATATGCAATGATTGAGAGCGAAGAAATTACTGTATCAGGTTATTTCGCTCTACATATTACATCATTTCCCCAACGACTTAAAGACCTTCGCAATACAACGCTTTTTCTGTTCCATATTGGGATGAACATATAAGTCTAAAGTGGTCGAAATATTGGAATGTCCTAACAATACACTAACGGTCTTGTAATCACAGCCAGCTTCTATACAACGAGTGGCAAAGCTATGGCGCAGGCCATGATATTTCAATTTGGGAATACCTAATTTCGCCATTAATTTGCCGTAATAATTACGGTAAGTACGAGGCTCGGTTGGATATTCATCATTAGTCAAAACATAGAAATCTTCATTAACGACCTTCTTCAGTGGTTTTACCATTGCAAGAAGGTCCTTTGTCATAGGAATTTTCCGACATGAGTTTTGTGTCTTGGGAGTGTTGATAACCAGCTCGGTATATTTCTCCGTCCCATTAATAATGTAAATCCGTTCAATTGTACGATTGACTGTTATCGTTCCCTCTGAAACATTGATGTCACTCCACTTCAAAGCGCAGACTTCCCCTATACGAAGTCCGGTACAAAGACTGATGTAGATACCCAGTCCAGCAAAGGAAAAATGACTTTGAATATGATTGAGTATTTTCTTGTGATTAGCAACCGATAGTACTTCCAATTCTTTGGTTGTTGAAGAAGACGGATATTTGATGTCCCACTCTTGATAATCCATCCATTCATTTTTTACGCCGAATTTCATAACCATTTTCAGTACAATCAAAATGTCTTTTACGGATTTCACATTCAGTCCATTCTCTATTTTCTGCAAAACAAATTCTTGCACAGCCTGTTCATGGAGTGTATCGCTTTCTCCAAAATTTGGAAGAATATGATTTTCCAAGATAAGCACATAAGCAGCCATTGTGGACTGCTTCACATAAGGTTGCTTGTACTCTTTCCATGCAACCGAGATTTCTCTAATTGTTTTCTGTCCCATAATCGTATATTAATATGTTGTACATATAATTAGAGAATAATAAATCCCAGATGTTCCCCCTTTGAGATTTCCAGAGTTTAGTGGGGAGTGGAAATGTACGACTATCGGAAATATCGGAGATATAAAAAATGGACCTTTTGGAAGCGTACTACATGCTGAAGATTATGTCGAAAATGGAATACCAATAGTAACAACCGAGCATTTCAAAACGGGTTTAATGCCCTCTGACAAATTCGGAATACCACAAGTGTCTAACGAGGATTATATACGCTTAAAAGGATACAGACTTGAAACTAACGACATTGTGTTTTCTCGTGTCGGGTCAGTTGATATAAATGCCCATGTTGGTATTGAGCAAAATGGATGGTTATTCTCGGGTAGAGTTTTGAGAGTCCGCCCGAAGTATGATATTGATTCTCTGTTTCTACATTATGCGTTATCTACTGAAGCTGTCAAGCGAGATATTCGTAACCGTGCTGTGGGGCAAACTATGCCCTCAATAAATACACCGATACTTTCATCGACAACAATACAACTTCCAAAGGATCTTTTTGAACAAAAGAAAGTTGCCCATTTCCTCAGACTACTAGATGAACGCATAATAACTCAAAACAAAATCATTGAGGATTTGAAAAAACTAAAGTCCGCAATTAGAAAAATGATATTCACTTCATTGAAAAATGAACATACGGAAAACTGTGAGATTAATCAACTACTTGCTTATGAACAGCCTTCTGAATATATTGTTACTAACGATGAATACTCTGCGGACACGACTTTAACTCCGGTCTTAACAGCGAATAAAGGTTTTGTCTTAGGTTATACGAATGAGAACTTTGGCATATATAAAAAAGGAGAGTGTATCATCTTTGATGATTTCACAATGGATGCAAAGTATGTGTCATTCCCCTTCAAGGTAAAATCTTCAGCAATAAAAATACTTACAGCAAAACCGAATGTAAACCTTCGGTTTATGTTTGAATATCTATCATATTTAGAACTTAAATCAGAAGAACACAAAAGGCATTATATTTCAGAAATAGCATCACTTATTATTGAATTGCCTTCAAAAGAAAAGCAAAGCAGAATAGCCTATCTAATGACTTCATTGGATAATAAATTAGTTCTTGAAGAAAATACAATGGCAAGATATATGGATGAGAAACAATACATTCTTTCGCAAATGTTTATATGAACATCTGCGAAAGTAAATGTAGTTTCTGTTTATCTAAGTTGATCGTGTACATCTCTTCATATTCTATCTTCATTTGAAGAGTGGAAAGCAATGCTATTAGCTGTTGTTGCTTATCAAATGTGGGTACAATTATACGAACTTTAGATAAGTCTTTCTTCTGAATATTTGGCAAACCACTACCAATACGGAGCGCCATTATATCTTCTTCTTTCCATTTTAAACAGTGGAACAGGAATAATGTTGATATTCTAGCTGTTGGTTTGATATGTAAGGTGTAACAATGTCCACCACTCCAAAACTTAGATTTATTATATTGGACATAACCACAAGAATTGCCACCTTCACTGATCGAAATTGTACCAGCCTCAGTGTTATAATCATCATAGTAACCAGAGGGCATAATGCCACCATTCATAACATAATACTTCCCATTTTCACTAAGTTGATTTCCGTTTACTTGTTGTCCTTTGGTTATTTCAGCCAATTCCGAAAGAGATTTTTCTTCTCCTTGCAGATTAGAAAATAGCTCCTGATAAATTGCGGACATTGCTGTACCAAAATCCTTAATTAAGGGACTAAATGATTCTTTATATAAGCAATATGGTAATGCAATAACAACATCTTTTTCTGATTTGGGACATTCGTATTCTGGATTGTCTGGAAAATCCTCAGAAGACTTTGGCAGTGGCAAACCATTCATAACATATCTGAATGTATATTCTAATAGTGTTGTGAATGAGAACGAATATCAATATGTTCGTATAAACGATGGAGAAAAGCAAAATATCGTTCAATGTGGAGATGTGTTGTTTACTTTGTCTTCTGAAACGCCAGAAGAAGTAGGAGTTGGCTCTGTTTATTTGGGGATAGACGAAGTGTTTTTGAATAGTTTTTGTTTTGGCTTCCACATCGATAATAAAGAATTGGCCTATCCTCCATATTTTTCTTACTACGTTTCTTCGACTCCTTTTAGAAAATTTATATATCCGTTTGCACAAGGAAGTACACGTTTTAACCTTTGCAAGGCAGATTTTGAGAAGGCAAGTATAAAACTACCTTCGTTGAATAATCAAAAACACATCTATGCAATTTTGAACAGTATAAAAGGGAAAATAGAAACGGAAAAAAATTTACTTGAATACTATACTACTCAAAAGCAGTATCTGCTTCGTCAAATGTTCATATAAACATCTGACGGAGCAAGTATTGCTTCTGCAAACTAAGATTTATTAGGACATTTTGTTCTGTCAATAACTTATCATCTATTGTGGCCAGAAACTTGGCGTATTTTAATTGCTCTGAATATGACGGACAAAAGATTTGAGCTTTTCCGTAGTCTTTGAAATATATGTGAGGTATTGCCATTCCTGTCTTATATGGCTCAAAATTAAAAATATTCAGTAAATAATAGAGATATCGGAGTGAAAAGCCTTTTTTCGCTTGTAAAATATTCAATGTTCCAGTTGCAGAACATTTTCCCGCAACATAGGAAACTGCTCCAACACCAGAACCATCTTTTATAATGTATATGGCTTCATTTGAGGTATTATAATTATCAAGGAAACCGACTACACCATTAGCACCATAGACAGGATATGCACCATATTCCCAAACATCACTTTCCTGCAATGTTGAAGAACTGCATTCCAAACATTGTGATATGCGTACATTCGGCTTGTTGCGAAGTACAATATTCTGCGCAATTCCCTTAATTAAGGATTGCAATTTCTCAATGATTTTGTTTTGGGTGTCAATACGATCATCAAGAAGTGATAATAATTTGGCTATTTTTTGTTGTTCGGGTAAAGTTGGATTGTAGGTTTTAATTGCTTTTAAATGTTCTCCGTATAGATGAACAATAGATACACCCTGCGCTACTCTTGCAATATCATATTTACGCTTACCATTCAACTGATAACTCATAAATGCACCATCGTATTGATGCAAGCTAATGACATTCAAATCACCTCCAAATAGAATATTATCAAATGGGACACATCGTGCAGTGGCAATATCAACGGCAGTTTCACCAGAGCAAGGAATGATTACATCATTAGCTTTACTCCTTTTAAGTTTAGAACCGTTAATATCAGTCTTACTTTCAACTTGCTTGATGATTTCGGATTTGTACTTAGTATATAATTCACCATATAGGATACATGGCTCGCCATCCTCAGAAAGTTGTTCTTTGGATATTCCAATTCCTTTTGACAAAGTAGCAATATTATCTAATTGCTCTGCTTTCCACTCCTCCGTAAACTCTGGAAATCTCAAAGGGGGAACATTGAGGATTTTTTTATCTTTATTATCTATTGCCATAGTTGTTATTATTTTGTAGGATTCAAGTCAAATGGAAGTAACGGAGTTTCATCATTTCCATCATTAAAACGGTCAAAATCCGATATGTATGATTTGTCTTGAATCAGTTTATATTTTTCATATTCGCTATAAGCCTTATCTCTTGCTTCCTCTTGTGTCACTTTTCCGGCTGTATCGCACGGCTCGTAATCCATCGTTGCAAGATATTGTTGAAGAAACTTCTTCCAATCATCCATAGTTGAAACAATATGACGTGCAGCACGTGATTCTGCCATATCAAGAAAAGCAGTTGTGATAAGATTCAACTGGGACAATTCAGAATCTGACAGGTAATTTTTTGCGACGATGGTATCAGACTTTTGCACTCTTCCGTCAGGAGCTTTCTTCCACGTGGTAAGTCCCATGTAAGGTTGCTCGGAATCAGCCCGTTGATAGATAATTTCCGCAGCCGTATGATGAGTAACGGCAAGGTGCATCATATTTTGTACCATCTTGAAGAACAACTTTGTGTCTTCTGATTTCGGGTCGTAATCCGCACTACATTCTGCATAAATGTCAGTTATCTTTTGGTAATATCTGCGCTCTGAGGTGCGTATTTCACGAATACGCTCAAGCAAATCGTCAAAATAGTCTTTCCCGAAATGTTTGCCCTGTTTTAGTCTCTCATCATCAAGGGCATATCCTTTAATGATAAACTCTTTCAACACTGAAGTAGCCCAAATGCGGAATTGAGTAGCTTGATAGCTGTTTACCCTATACCCCACTGCAACAATAGCATCGAGGTTGTAAAATAGCGGCATACGTTCCACTTCCCGGTCTCCTTCTGTTTGAACTATCCCAATTTTTCGGATAGTTGCCTCTTTGGAAAGTTCTCCTGTTTCGTAAATTTGTCCGAGATGATAATTTATGGTTCTGACATCAACCCCAAACAAGTCCGCCATCCTTTTTTGTGACATCCAGAATGTTTCGCTATTGAAAATGACTTCTACACGTGCCTCTCCTTGTGCTGTTTTATACAACAATATATTAGAACTTAGCGAATTATGCATAAGTTCAGCCATTGAGACAGATTGTGAGAAAAAGCCTCGTGCCTGTTGGACGAGCAACTTTTTGCCATCTGCATTTTCCGCAATAATCATACATGCCATACGAGAGAGTCGGAATATATTTACCTTGCGAAATGAGCCGTTTCCTATCTTGACCATATCAACCGCTTGGTTGAAATGCTCGTCCACATTCATTCCTTTTTCTCCGGCTACTTTAATGGCTTTATCTATGACTCGTTGAAATTTCCAATAAGCAGAATAACCCATCGCACCACAAAGGTCACGAGAACTCCAGTATTCATTCCCGTTTTCATCCTTGCGGCATATATTCTCAAATGAAGGTGTCATCTGAGGTATGTTGTCATTTTCACCCATTGCTATTACTTTTCTGAACTATTCTACCAGTCCCAATTCTTTCAGATACACTTCAATCTCTTTGTCGAGTTCAGCACGTTTGGCTTCCAACTCCTTTATCTCTGCCATTACAGCCTTTATGTCGATAGGTTCTTCCTCTTCAAAGGTATCAACGTAACGGGGAATATTCAGATTGTAATCATTCTCGGCTATTTCTTGAAGAGAGGCAAGGTGACTATACTTTTCTATTTCCTTGCGGTCACGATAAGTCTCGACAATCTTTTGGATATGCTGCTCGCGGAGCTTGTTCTGAGTCTTTACCTTTTCAAATTCCTTGCTTGCATCAATAAACAGAATATTGTCATCTTCTTTACGGCACTTCTTAAAAACAAGAATACAAGTCGGAATACTTGTGCCATAGAAAATATTTGCAGGTAATCCTATAATAGCATCCACATAGTTTTTCTTTTCTATAAGGAAACGCCGGATAACGCCCTCCGCATTTCCTCGGAATAGTACACCATGCGGAGCAACACAAGCCATTGTACCGCCCTCGTTCAAGTGATAAATCATGTGCAGGATAAAAGCATAATCGGCAGTCTTACGTGGTGCAAGCCTTCCTGCTTTGCTGAAACGATCATCAGTATTGAATTTGTCGGCAGCACTCCATTCTGCAGAGAACGGAGGATTTGCAACTACAGCATCAAACTGAGTATCACCAAACGCATCCCATTCAAGTGTATCACCATTCTCAATCTTGAAGTTGCTGAATCTGATGCCATGAAGCAACATATTCATTCGGGCAAGGTTATAAGTTGTAGGATTCTTTTCCTGTCCATAAATATCAACTGCATTTCCGATATTGGCAGCACGAAGAAGCAACGAGCCACTACCGCAAGTAGGGTCATATACATTGCGCAAACGCTGGTGTCCGATGGAAACAATTTCTGCTAAGATACGGCTGACCTCCTGCGGAGTATAGAACTCTCCAGCCTTTTTCCCGGCTCCTGCGGCAAATTGCGAAATCATATATTCGTAAGCATCACCCAAAATATCAATCTCCTGCGATGCCTCTACTCCGAAGTCTATATCATCTAATGCAAGAAGAACGTTACTAACGAGCGTGTTTTTATCGTCAGCTGTCTTGCCCAATTTAGGCGATGCCAAGTCTATATCCGAAAACAATCCGCCAAAATCCTCTTCACTATCCTGTCCCAACGTACTGTCTTCAATACGCTTCAATGAACGTTCGAGCATAGGCAAGATATTTTCTTTACGCTTGATAGCCTCAATTACTGACGAAAACAAAAATTTTGGTTCTATGAAATAACCAATATTCTCCAAGCATTGATTTTTCGCTTCTTCTTGTAGTTCAACCGCATCTGTATCATCCATTTCCCACAATTCCTTAAAGGTTATTTCATCATCCACCAAGGCATTGTTGGCATACTTCTCTATTTTCTCCGACAAGTACTTATAGAAGATGAAACCTAATGTAAAATACATAAAGTCGCTTGCCGACATATTACCACGCAAACGATTTGCAACCTCCCAAAGTTGGTCACGGAGTTTCTGCTGTAATTCTTCGCTCATATTATTTTAGTATTTCTTTTACTACTTGTTTGATTTTTACACACATATCACAAAGCCATGCACATCCATTATCCCAATTATCTTTATCATTCATATCCCCCATAGGATGAAGAATAAGGAAACGACTTGCCTTTTTATTTTCATCTAGTCGCCATTCTATTTCATTAGGATTTATAATCCCTAATATTTTAGATACCAATTCTTCATTTGACTTAAATCGGGTAATGATATCCTTGTCCTCATTAACATACAATCCAGCTGACAAACAATTATTTTTAGTATTTAATGTCATACAAAGATGATATGCTGATGATCCTAAACCTAGGTCATACCAATGCTGAGCTTGTGGTTTACGCAGCTTAAATTCCCTTATAAAGGCAGAGTGTTTTGGAGCTTCGTTGTTGAACTTTTCCCAAAATGCTAATTTCAAGTTTTCTGTTTCTGAAAGTGCTGCTGTCTTTTTCATTGCCTTTGCCCAAGTATTAGGTCGTTCTACAATATTGAACTTAGGTGCAGGTTCTGAATCATTGATTTTCCACAATTCTATTTCTATTAAGAAAAACTCGAACTTGTCATCCGTATGCTGATTTAACCATTCTATTGCTTGTTTATGCTCGTCACGTGCTTTTCTGACAATCCAAATTATTACTTCAGCTTCTTTACCTGAAGCATACGTTATGATTTTGCCAAGATGGTCATGATTTGTTTCCTCTAGCTGATTCTCAATGATTATCCGTCGTCCCGTCCCCTCCTCTGTCGCAAATAAATCAACACTGAAATCGCCTACATTGGATTCCTGTTCTTCAACGACTATATCAATACCTACAGCCTCGCTGAGAATTTCCAAATTCTCTTCTTTTGCAAGCCAAGGAGTAAAATCTTTGGCTTCATGTTTCCAGACAGAACGAAGGTCTGTTATCTGCTCCAGTTTACCTAATTTCATGATTGAATAACTTTTAATTATTCCCAATTAAACGTTTTTATAATACTACGCAATCTTTCCATAATTCTCGTCAAAGCCTTGCGAGTTTTGATAAGACCGAGATGCTTTTCTTTCAATGCCTTTTGTATAATCTCAGGCTGTTCTTTTTGCAAATAGTCATACTCTTTTATGTAAAGATTAAGCACTTCGGCAGAAATTTGTTCATCATTAGCCAAATCACTTACAGCCTTATTGCGTTCTGACACAATATATTGGTTCAAACGTTCCTCTAATTCATTTGTTCCATCTGCTCTATTGCGCCCATTCATGAAGTTTTCCTTGTCTTCATCTACATTCTTTTGAATAAAGCCGTCGATGAGTTTTGCTTTGCCTCGCATTCCAGCATCCTTAATCATTGTATCAAGGATATGCTTGCGCTTTTCTGAATAATCATCGCTATATGGGTCAAGTTCCGCAATGAGTTCAAGAATATACGCCACATTGATAATGTCACTATGCAGAAGTTCAAGACAGAAATCAATGTCTTCCAGCCCTTGATTATTCCCGTATGGGGCAGGATCTTCCGCAACAGTTGACGGTGTAGCAGGTGGATCAATAAACCCAACTGTAATATCAAGGTATTTACTCTTATAATCGTTAAACTGCTGTTCGGTCATACCGAGGTCTTCAGCATCCTCGCTGTAATCTTCGTATATCTGAACTTCTGCATGTTTACGAATAATGTCACGGAACGCAAGTACAAAATTCTTCTTGTCATTTTCACTTTGCAGAAGGTCTATACTACTTGGCGTTGGATATTTTTGCAGAAAATCTGTTGCCAAACTCTTGTACTCCTGCTTTACTTTTTCAAACGGAGGACGTACTATATCTTCAGGATTGTCGGAATTGCTAAACAGTTTTATAGACGTATCAACATTGTTTTTCAGGTCACGGAAGCATACGATTTTACCGAATCGTTTCTTCTCGTTCAACACTCGGTTGGTACGACTGAACGCTTGCAACAACCCGTGATATTCCATGTTCTTATCCACATAAAGCGTGTTCAGCTTTTTACTGTCAAAGCCTGTAAGGAACATTCCCACGACAAGACAAAGGTCAAGCGGTTTCATTTCCGCTTTCTTCTTTTTCATGCGCAGGTTGATATCATCATAATAAGCACGGAAATTCTCTGTGGTAAAAGATGTACCAAAGTTTTCATTATAATCATCCATAATGGATTGCAGTTCATCTGCTTCGCCCACATTTTCGCTGACATATTTTCCCGTTCCCATACCGGTCTGTTCATCATCTTGACTATTATTGGCTGCGTATGTAAATACTGCACCTATACGGATTTTAGGATTCAATGATTTGAAAATCTTGTAATAGCGGATAAGCATAGGAACAGACTGCACAGCAAACAATGCGTCAAACTCTCCATCAAATGTAGATTTATTAAAGTTGTTAAGGATAAATCTTGCTATCTCCTCCATACGAGCTTGGTTATCGTTATCTACAATCTCGTTACCGTGATAATACTCCACGAGGAAGCCGAGCACATTTTCATCAGCAATAGCATCTTTGATGAGATATTTATGAAGACAATTGCCGAAAATTTCTTTTGTCGTATGTCCATCCACTGCATTTTCAGTAAAGATAGGTGTTCCCGTAAAGCCAAAAATCTGGGCATTATCAAAGAACTTCATAATCTTTTTATGGCTATCCCCGAAATGACTACGGTGACACTCATCAAAAATCATCACGATGCGTGAATGACGGATAGCATCAATCTTACTGCTATACCAAGTCTTACTAACTGCCGCATTAAGTTTTTGAATGGTGGTTATGATGATTTTGGAATTGCTTTGAAGTCGCTTCACGAGTTCATCCGTATTGTCGGTACTATCCACTGCACCCGGTTCAAACGCCTCGTATTCCGATTGCGTCTGAGTATCGAGGTCATGACGGTCAACAACAAACATCACCTTATCCACATCATCCAATTCTGATACAAGTTGTGCGGCCTTGAATGAGGTCAATGTTTTTCCAGCACCTGTTGTATGCCAGATATAACCATTATCATTGGAGTTTTGTACACGATCCAAAATCTTCTCTACCGCATAGAATTGGTAAGGACGAAGTACCATCAAACACTTGTCACCCTCATGCAGCACGATATACTTTCCTATGATTTTGCCAAGTGTACATTTTTCCAAAAAGAATACAGCAAACTTATCCAATTCATTGAATGGATGATTGGCGGCATCTGTCCAGTTGAATGTGAACTTATACCCACTATTTGGATTATTGGCAAAATAGCGAGTGTTAACACCATTGGATATAACAAACAACTGGATATAATCAAACAATCCGTGAAACGAAGTCTTGTGATAACGCTGTATTTGATTGTATGCCTGTTTAAGTTCCACGCCACGACGTTTCAATTCAATCTGCACAAGTGGCAAACCATTAATTAGAATCGTCACATCATAACGGCATTTTTTACGTCCTTCCACCGTGATTTGGTTGGAAACCTGAAATTCATTCTGACACCACTGCTGCCTATTTAGAAATTCCACCCATATACGCTGTCCATCAGCCGTATCAAGCGGATATAAGTCACGGAGTTTCTTTGCCTTTTCAAAGCGAGTACCACCTTCAAGGTATATAAGAATCTTTTCAAATTCTTCTGTTGTAAACTCGCTACGCCCATGTTCCTCCAGTCGTTTGCGGTTATGAACCTCCAACTGTCGTTTAAAATTGGCATACATATTATCCTCTTCTACGATTTGGACATATTCATAGTCCATTTGTAGAAGAGTGGCTATCAGTCCGGCTTCCAATGCCGCTTCACTTTGTGTTGACATATCCTTGCCTTATTATGAGTAGTTACAACATTTTTATCTTACTATTTAGTATTCTAACATTCAGTGTATTTTCAATCTTATATAGATTAAATACATCTAAGACCACCGAAATCGCTTTAAATTCTATTGTAGTCTTTCCTTTTTATCGGTTATCAAATCCTTTAAATCAACCTGTAGAATCTCGGCAATCCGCTGAAGCGTTTCCAAATTAGGTTGAATCCTATTGCACGCATAGGCATTGACCATGCTAAAACTCTTATCCAACTGTTTGGCTAACCACGTTTGAGAAATGCCTTTTTCCGAAAGGACTGCTTTTATTCTATTCAGTTTCATTCTTTGATACGATTTTATAGTGCAAATATAGTGAATTATATTCGACAACTGGGATTATTTTTGTACTTTTGTCATCCCAATAGACAACACACATAAAAATGTGTATAACTGATATATGAAAATATTAACAGAAAGAGAAAAGAAAATCCTTATTAATCATGCCAAAAAGCAAGAATTAAGACGGATTATATCAAAGAAAAAAAAGAAAAACAAAAGGCGTTACCTTCAAGGGAAATCAAAAGAAGAACGTCAGAAATATATTTTAGAAAATCGATTTAAAGATTATTCTAAAATAAAGGCTCCTTCGAACTTTTCACTAATCGAAAACACAGAAGAATCACTAAAATTCATAGCAAAAATCGAAAAATGCTTAAAGAATCGAAGTAAGGTATTTGTCAATTTAACAGATGTAGAAACAATAGCTCATGGGGCTATTGTCGTCCTCTTATCAATAATGACTAAATTCAAATACAATCATATTGATTTTAATGGAAATTTCCCTAAAAATAAGAATGCAAATAAAGCATTGGTTGATTCTGGTTTTTTTGATCAGTTGTATAAAAGAAATATAAGCAATGAACCTAATTATGCGTTTTGCAGGAACAAAGTCCTAACTCATGCAGGAAAAGTAGTAGACTCTAGTCTAGCAGATCAAATTATTTCAGAAATATCCAATTTAATATGGGGTAAGCAAAGAAGATGTTTGGGGGTTCAAAGAGTTTTTCTTGAACTCATGCAAAACACAAATAATCATGCTTCTTTTGATTCAAAGGGCTTACATCATTGGTGGACAACTGTACAATATGATGAAAAGTTAAAGAAAGCATACTTTTCATTTATAGATTATGGCGTTGGCATAATTAATAGCTTACGTAATGATGAACATGGTAAGTTTTATAATATTATACCAAAGATCCGTGAATTATTCAATCCGCAAAATAATGCAGAAATGCTCTCTCTGCTACTTAAGGGAGAAATTCATAAGACATCAACAGGTAAGTATTATAGAGGTAAGGGTCTTCCATGCTTATTTAAAGCGTGTGAAGACAACAAGATTGCAAACGTTGTTGTTATAGCAAACGATGCTAAAGTTGAATACACAGCAGGTACAAATGTCAAATTAAACAATTCGTTTGCTGGAACATTTATCCATTGGGAATTGAATTTTAACAATGTAAATATAAATTATGAATAAAGATATTATAATAAAAATCGCGACAGATTTCAGTCGTATTCCGGGTGCTCGTTATCCTGAAGAAGGAGATTATTCCGGTCAAGAATTTAGACAAAATGTTCTACATCCTGCACTGAAAAAAGCAATAGAAATGAATGTAAAGCTAATTGTTGACTTAGACGGCACTGCTGGTTTAGGTACATCTTTTTTGGAAGAATCTTTCGGAGGTCTAATTAGGAGAGACCATATAAATTACAATATTCTCAAACAAACACTTATTATAATTTCAGACGAAGATCCTGATTATAAAGAAGAAGTAGATAATTATATTGAAGATGCCTATGAAAAAGAACAAAATCATTAACATAATTATCTATATTATAATATTCAGTATTGGATGTTGTTGTGGTAAACTGATTGATTGGGGATATTTTGTTTTAAACAAGGAAATATCTATAATAGATGCAATATCGCTATTTTTAACCATAGGTTGTGCAATTTATATATCAAAAGTTCTAGAGAAAGAAGTACAAGATGTTCGAATAGAAAAAGAGATGTTTATTTCTCAGGTAGAAAACACCGAATCTCCACTAGTCGAACTTGGAAATAAATTGAATAGTACAACCTATACAGAGGTGATAAGCTTATATTCAAAATCCAATATAACACGCCATAAGTTATTTAAGAAAATAGATTCTTTCAAAAAATCTGAATTTAAAGTGGATGACATTAAAGAAGTTTTAGATACAAACTACAAACGATTAAAACCTTTACTTACTGACACATCTGTTATGTCTAAATCACCTCCTGACATTGAAGTTAAAAGAGGTAAAATCACATATAGTCCAGAAAGAATCGTTGAAATTCAAGAGAATTTACAAACAATTCAAGACGAGTTTTTCAAACTCAAAATAATAATAAATAGAGCTTAAAAAATCTTTTAATTACATATTCGATTTATATACTAATATCAACTGTTCAATAACACGATTTAACTTTTGGAGATACAAACAAAAACTTCTACTCATTATAGAATTAGATAACTGAACCTATGTATAATAGATTCCGTTATCTAATTTTTAGTCTACTCCATTGATTCCCGAATAATACGCAAAGTTTCTTTCTTATACTCCTTGCGGTCATATTCAAATCCTCTACACATCCAACAACTACAGGGAGTACCTGTAGTTTTCATTTGTCTTTTGCCAACTCAAACCAATGAGGATGTTCATAATAGTTTCCATCCTCACGGATAACACAATGCCCATAAGCGGCATATAGAATCATACGAGCCTTAAACACACGAGCCATTTGTTGGCATCTCCACAATTTGTTTCTTTTGTCCATCGTCTTTTTCTATTAAAATTAGGATGAACAATGATGTTATTGGGGTGAGATTTAATATATCCATAGCATTGTGTATTTTTACCATTTTATAGCTTTTGTGAAAGCCTCGCAAGCCGTTCCTTCAACAATTCGCCATACTTTTCTTTTAATTCATCACTTAGGAAAGAGCTTTGAATGACAGTCTCAAACTTGGGCAATAGTTTGATATACTTATTTATCAGCCGTTCTACAATCACATTCTCTATACCCAACGTAGCTGCTGACCTGATAAAATCTTCTCTTTGAAGCTTTTTCTTCCGACCATTCAAGGTTAATGCCAACTCTTCGTCATCTTTAGGATTGATGATAGCCGCATTTAACAAATCGTAAGCAGGGGTCAAACGTATCATATCTGCCACCTCATACAAAGAGAAGTTTTTCAAGTGCATGTCGTTATTTCCTGTCAACCAAGAGAAAAGCACCAACTCAAAGAAATTGGTAACATCCATTTTAGGTAAAGACGAGTATTTTAAAACAGCCTTGCCGATACGTTCATAGCTACTCTTGTATTTATGCTCTGTTTGCCTTTCGGTCAGTTGACACATATCTTCCATCGCAATCTTCTCTCCGGCAGAAGTCCTGTCAATTCGACGGGTAAGATAGCATAGCGTATCATCTGCCATCCGCATCAGCGTATGAGGAACTACCTCAATACGAGCCACCTCTGCAAGGTGCATGGTTAAGTCCTCGACCTCAGGCATCATTTCATATTGCGAGGTCTGAGGCTTACAGATATAACCGCCCCATAGCCCGACAATAGTCAATCGTTTGCTTCCCTCATGCTCATTCAAATGCAAGGATAATTTCGGCTGAACACCAGTCAAAGATGTTTGGTCTTGGATGATTTGCAGAGCAAGCTGATCAAGTTGCTCTGTCGTATAATCAAGAACTGGTAATGTTGTTGTTCCGAAGAACTTCTTTATGCAAGCCGTATGCATATCCTTTTCCCCTTTTAAGAGCGGACGATAACAATATAAGCAATTACACATGGCTTCCCTCCTTTTCTTCCAAAGGAATAACACTTACTGCTCCGATACAATCTTTGCAGCATGTCAGCAACAACGCCATCCGGTCAAGAATACTGATGTCTGTATTCCGCAATGCAACATCCAACAACCATCCTTCAGGAATCAGACCGTCGAAAAATGGGAATAGCACAGGACTTGTATATGCTTCCTCCTGCAAAGGCAATGTCATGCTAACCGCCTTTGCCTTTTCAAGAGAAAGATATTCCGGCAAATAGCAGAACTCATATCCTGCATCGTTTTCTGTCAGAATCCCCGCCAATTGGTCTTTGTAAAATATATGGGCTTGTCTCATTGATTATCAATTTTAGAAGTTGCTACCATTTCATAATTGAAAAAGTCAAGGAGCTGATTCACTTTATCAAGACGCAGCGTTTCCTTTCCCTGTTCGAGGTCTCGCACAAAGCGCAATCCTACCCCCGACTTCAACGAAAGTTCTTCTTGCGTCAGGTTATACTGCTTTCGCAACAGCTTGACCGTAGTAGAGAGATTATTCATAAGCATTTAATTTTATACCTTTTCGGGTACAAAGTTAATATAAATATCTCACATTATACCACAAGGGGTATAATTTATTTCATTGTCAGCATTATTATATCAGATAAGGTATAATATAGTAAGATTCAAAACTACAAATTAAAGTACACAAGCACTACTCTACACTTTTTCAAGCGAATAATTCAGTTTCGCTACACTTTTTCCAACGAATCAAATATTTCATTGCACCAGACTAATAAAAATTCCACCGCAAACCACAGAAATTCCAAGAAAACCACTACCTTTGTATTCAACAAGCGT
>OGMQ01000836.1_pt1 | contig 17344 bp, 9 predicted proteins | sample 1573291 | NCBI WGS metagenome assembly OGMQ01 (sample SAMEA2582008, study PRJEB24529) | metagenome | biome: Human gut stool | place: China | collected 2011
AACTCAATTCTATCACTATATCTTTCCGCATTTCACTTTTTTGTAGTAACTTTGCGGTGAGAAATAACAAGATTATGGTAAGAAAATTCGATTTCCTCGTTATCGGTTCCGGAATTGCCGGTATGAGTTTTGCGCTGAAAGTGGCGCACAAAGGTAAAGTTGCTCTTATCTGTAAAAGTGGGCTGGAAGAAGCCAATACGTACTTCGCCCAGGGAGGTGTAGCCTCCGTCACCAACCTTCTGGTGGATAATTTCGACAAGCACATTGAAGACACAATGATTGCCGGCGATTGGATCAGTAACCGTGCCGCAGTAGAAAAGGTAGTGCGCGAAGCTCCCGCACAAATTGAAGAACTGATTAAGTGGGGAGTGGATTTTGACAAAAACGAGAAAGGCGAATTTGACTTGCACCGCGAAGGCGGACACTCGGAGTTCCGTATTCTTCACCATAAAGATAATACGGGAGCGGAAATTCAGGACAGCCTGATTAAAGCCGTACAACGCCATCCGAATATCACGGTCATCGAAAACCAGTTTGCCATTGAAATCCTGACACAGCATCACCTGGGAGTGACTGTAACCCGCCAGACACCGGACATCAAATGTTATGGTGCTTATATCCTCGATCCGAAAACGGGAAAAGTAGATACCTATCTTGCTAAAGTGACGCTGATGGCTACCGGTGGAGTAGGAGCCGTTTATAAAACAACCACTAACCCGCTAGTCGCTACCGGAGACGGTATCGCCATGGTTTACCGTGCCAAAGGTACGGTGAAGGATATGGAGTTTGTACAATTCCACCCTACCGCCCTGTATCATCCGGGAGACCGCCCTTCTTTCCTGATAACGGAAGCAATGCGTGGTTACGGAGGTGTACTGCGTACAATGGACGGCAAAGAGTTCATGCAGAAATATGATCCCCGTCTTTCACTCGCTCCCCGTGACATCGTGGCACGCGCCATCGACAACGAGATGAAGAACCGTGGAGACGACCATGTATATCTGGACGTCACCCACAAAGATCCCGAAGAAACAAAGAAACACTTCCCCAATATCTACGAAAAATGTCTTAGCCTGGGCATCGACATCACGAAAGATTATATCCCGGTAGCCCCGGCCGCCCATTATCTCTGCGGAGGTATCCTTGTCGACTTGGACGGACAATCTTCCATCGAACGTCTTTATGCCGTGGGAGAATGTTCCTGCACAGGATTGCATGGAGGCAACCGCCTGGCTTCCAACTCACTGATAGAAGCAGTCGTATATGCCGACGCTGCCGCCAAGCACAGTCTACAAGTGGTCGATCAATATTCTTATAATGAAGATATTCCCGAATGGAACGATGAAGGAACCCGTTCGCCGGAAGAAATGGTGCTCATTACGCAAAGTATGAAGGAAGTGAACCAGATTATGAGTACGTATGTAGGTATTGTCCGCAGCGACCTCCGTCTAAAACGTGCCTGGGACAGACTCGATATTATCTACGAAGAGACTGAAAGCCTGTTCAAACGCAGCGTAGCGTCCAGAGAAATCTGCGAATTGCGTAATATGGTGAATGTGGGTTATCTGATTATGCGCCAAGCAATGGAGCGTAAGGAAAGCCGCGGATTACATTATACGATAGATTATCCTCACGTGAAGAAATGATTATGAAAACATTGATTCGGACCTTTATTCTTTTCTTCTGCATAACGGGACTAGCTTCCTGCTATGCAGGTATTCCACTGAAAAGCGGAAAATCGGAAAATAACCAGACTTATGAAGTCAGTTATCTGTTCGAGCACGACGGAGTGAAAGTGTACCGTTTTCTCGATCTGGGAAACTATGTGTATTTCACGACCCGGGGAGATGTAACCAGTATCAAGAATGATTCAACAAGAAAAAGGACAATTACTATTTATAAAGACAGTATACCAAACCGATAACGAAAAGAGGCTGTCTAACAAATTTCTTTTTAACGGCTTCACCTCTATCAAACAAACTCTGACAGATTATGTACGATAGATTATCCGTACGTGAAGAAATAGGATTTACAGTATTATTTTTATTAAAAAGAAAAAACAAGAGGCTTCCTCAAATTATATTTTTGAGTTTGGCCTCTTATTTTTTTATCTTTATATGTTTCTTTTGCACTCCTCAAAGAAACTATACTATACACTTATGAGAATATAATACACTTCAACACACTGTCTATTCAACTATAAACCAATCATTTAAACTGTAACAGCATATAAATACGAATACCTCTGCCTCTTCTAAAATCATTCCCCAATATCATCCTCTTAAAAACATGTTCTTGAGCATGTGTACACCTCTTTGAGAATATAGTAAACGCTTTCCTGTCTCTCATCTCATACTTTTGTTCACAGAAATAATCACTAATCGAAATATTATGGATATAGCTAAAAGATGTGAGCAGAACCCCCTACTGGCTCCAAAAGATTTAAAAGCGGGAATCAACGGAATGGAAATTACATGTTTGTTAAATCCCGGAGTTTTCAAATATCAAGGCAAAATTTGGTTACTTTTGCGCGTCGCAGAGAGACCTATACAGAAAGAAGGAATTATCAGTTTTCCTATATATAATGAAAAAGGAAAAATAGAAGTGGTTTCGTTTTTAAAGAATGATCCCGATTTGGATGCTTCAGACCCACGCGTTATCGGTTACAAAGGAAAGAATTATCTGACTACGATGTCTTACTTACGATTGGTTTCAAGTACCGATGGCATTCACTTCAAAGATGAACCGGAATTTCCACCCATTTTCGGAAAAGGAGAGCTGGAAGCATTTGGCATTGAAGATTGCCGTGTTGCAACAACCGAAGATGGTTTTTACCTTACTTTCACAGAAGTATCGTCGGTAGCTGTAGGGGTTGGACTGATTCACACCAATGATTGGAAAAACTATACACGGCATGGGATGATATTCCCACCGCATAACAAAGATTGTGCATTGTTCGAACAGAAGATAGGTGACAAGTATTTCGCTCTTCATCGCCCGAGCAGTCCCGAACTTGGCGGCAATTATATATGGTTGGCAGAATCGCCCGACCGCTTGCATTGGGGAAACCACAAATGTGTGGCAACCACTCGTGACGGAATGTGGGATTGCGCACGTGTAGGGGCAGGGGCAGCTCCAATAAAGACAGAAGAAGGCTGGCTGGAGATTTATCATGGAGCCGATTTTAATCACCGTTATTGCTTGGGGGCTTTATTACTCGATTTAAATGACCCTTCAAAAGTGATTGCAAGAAGCGAAGAACCGATCATGGAACCTATCGCCGCTTATGAGCAAACAGGTTTCTTCGGAAATGTAGTTTTCACTAATGGGCATTTGGTGGACGGCGATACGATAACCGTGTATTATGGAGCAAGCGATGAAGTGATTTGTAAGGCAGAGCTTTCCATTTCAGAGATATTAAACGTATTAAAACAGACACAAAAGAAGTAATGAATAAACTGAAAAAAGAATATCTGTTCTTTAAGCAACAGGAACCTAACATGAGAACACTGTTGGTTACCAATATGCTTTATGCATTGGTACTACCGATAGTAGAAATCTTTGTGGGAGCCTATATCATGAGGAACACGAGCGATCCGGTGATGGTTGCTTTTTATCAGCTGGCAATGTATATAGGCATCATTACTACCTCTCTTGTTAACGGCTATCTGCTAAAGAAATACAGTGTGAAGACGCTTTATTCGGTAGGAATCCTGGTAAGTGGCATTTCCATGTTCGGTATGATGACTATCAAGTCACTTGGCTTCGTCGAACTTGGTCTGGCCGGCTTTTTAATGGGAGCAGCTTCTGGTTTCTTCTGGACCAACCGATACCTGCTGGCTCTCTATAATACCAACGACAACAGCCGTAACTATTTCTTCGGACTAGAGTCTTTCTTCTTTTCTATTACCTCCATCGGTGTTCCTTTAATTATAGGCGCATTTATCAGCCAGATAGATGGAAAAGAAGTTTTCGGATTCCTCTTCAATATCAATACCTCTTACTGTGTAGTTACGATGGCAGCAGTAGTCATTACCGTTATCGCCTGCATGACACTGTGGAAAGGTAAATTCGAGAACCCCAAAGAAACGAACTTCCTCTATTTCCGCTTCAACATACTTTGGAAAAAAATGCTGTGGCTAGCCGGATTGAAAGGAATGGTTCAAGGTTTTTTAGTAACGGCACCGGCTATATTAGTATTGAAGCTGGTAGGAGATGAAGGAGCGTTAGGATTGATTCAGGGAGTTAGCGGAGCATTGACCGCTGTCCTGGTGTATGTATTAGGACGTATGGCCCGTCCGCAAGACCGTTTGAAAATATTTGTAGGAGGACTAATCGTATTCTTTGTCGGTACACTATTCAACGGTATTCTCTTCTCTGCTACGGGAGTGATCCTTTTCGTCCTTTGCAAAGTGATATTCCAGCCTTTGTTCGACCTGGCTTACTTCCCCATTATGATGAGAACAATTGATGCAGTTGCAAAGATTGAGAATAGAAACGAATATGCATATATCCTAAGTCATGAGTTCGGCCTTTTCCTTGGAAGAGCTTTCGGTTTACTACTGTTTATCTTCCTTGCTTATTGTGTATCGCAGGATTTTGCATTGAAATATGCGCTGGTGATTGTTGCCGGATTACAATTAGCGGCATATCCTTTAGCTAAGAATATTACTAATCAAACTGATACTATTGAACATGAAAATGACAAGTAAAGGTGTTTTTGTACTTATAACCGTTTGTCTCCTGGCATCTTGCTCGGGCAACGGAAATAACTTTGGTGAAAAGGTAAAACAGGTTTCCATCCATAGGGTAGACTCTATGCCTGATATGCCTAAAACTTATAAAATGCTGGACTGGAAGCAAAAAGCCCAAAAGTATGACCAGTTTATTTTTGACTGGAATAATAAAAGTGAAGTCGGACCATTAATCTGGTTAGATGACGCCCGCAGAAATATGGACCAGACTACATTTGGCTTATATACTGCCATTAAAGATATTCGTCAGGGAAAGAATGCCAATAACGGAGAGTTCCATGAAAGTCTGAACTCATTGGCTGCTATTCTTGGTGCCGGCCTTGTAGGGATTGACAAGACGAATCAAGACGGATATAACTATGTAAAAATGGTGCAGAATTATTTCAATTCTGATAACGGCTGGAATATAGTCATGAACAATACGACTCCGTCAGTAGCCCTTTTAGGAGGAGGCTATGGCCGCGACTGGTGGTATGATGTATTACCCAATGCCTTATATTATGCTATTTGCGATGTTTTCCCCAATGTAGACGGGGCAGAGAAGATACAAAAAAGCATTGCGGAGCAGTTTGTTAAAGCAGATTCCGTATTGAATGGAAATTACGACTATTCTTATTTTGACTATGCACAAATGAAAGGAATGGTGAATAATATTCCATTGCAACAAGACGCCGCCGGTGGCCATGCTTATGTATTGTTGTGTGCTTATCATAAGTTTGGCGATCCACGTTATCTGCAACATAGTAAGAGTGCTATCGAAGCCCTGCTTGCCCAGAAAGAAAGCCGTTTTTACGAGGCTCTTTTACCACTCGGAGTGTATACGGCAGCCTATTTGAATGCAGTAGAGGGGGCTAACTATGATGTAGCCAAACTTCTTGATTGGGTATTTGACGGATGTAAAAGCCCTGCAGGAAGAACCGGTTGGGGGATTATTGTAGGAAAATGGGGTGATTATGATGTAAGTGGTCTGCAAGGAAGTATCACAGACGGCGGAGGATATGCATTCCTTATGAACAGTATCAAACCCGCCTGGCCTTTCATTCCGATGGTGAAATATCAGCCTCAATATGCAAAAGCTATCGGCAAGTGGATGTTGAACAATGCAAGTGCATGTCGTTTGTTCTATCCGGGGGAAATAGATGAAACACATCAATGGGCTCCGGAATTGAAGGACATTACTTATGATAATGTTTCTTATGAAGGTTTACGAAAAACGGATGACTATGGAAAAGCATCATTAAAAGGGGTTAGTCCGGTTGCAATCGGCGATGGTCCCAAATGGATAAAAGGTAATCCGACGGAAAGCATGTTCAGTGTTTACAGCTCTTCTCCTGTTGGTATTTTGGGGGCCATTGTTTGTCAAACGAATGTGGAGGGTATTCTCCGGCTGGATTGTAATGTCACAGACTTCTATACAGAGAAACCTTATCCGGTCTATCTCTATTATAACCCTCATAAAGAGACCAAAACCATTACTTATCAAGCTGCCCAACCATGCGATTTGTTTGATATTGTTGCCAAAGAATATATAGCAAAAAATATAAAGACAAATGGCTCCGTCGAGATCCCGGCCAACGACGCAAGAGTAATTGTGGAACTCCCCGCCGGAACAGAATTAGAACTGAAAGATGGTAAGATTATTGCGAATAAACAAAATATCATTTCATATAATTAAATCTAAGTGTATAAACTATGAGTAAGCATTTATTATTATTCATTCTTATTCTTGCTGTTTGCACAAATGTCTTTGCACAGCAAACCAAGAGTATTTCGGGTGTGGTATACGACAGTAATACCGGAGAGGCTTTAATTGGAGTTTCTGTTCTTGAAGTAGGAACAACCAATGGTACTATCACTGATTTTGACGGTAGATATACATTAAAAGTATCGTCAAATAAAGTTTCATTCTCGTATGTAGGTTTTAAAACTGAAATTGTAAACGTAACAAATAGCGGAACGTACAATGTAAATCTAGTATCCGATAATAAATTGGATGAGGTTGTAGTTATTGGTTACGGTACTCAAAGAAAGAGTGACCTTACCGGTGCTCTGGCTTCTATAAGTAGTAAGGATATTAAGAACTATGCAGTGTCCAATGCATCCGAACTACTTACAGGTAAGGCAGCCGGCGTATTTGTTGCCGCCAGTTCCGGCCAGCCGGGATCGGATGCAGTGATCCGCGTGAGAGGTTTAGGGACCGTCAATGACAACAATCCATTGTACGTAGTTGATGGACAGTTCATGGATAACATCAGCAGCCTGAATCCATCTGATATTGAACGTATGGAAGTATTAAAAGATGCTTCAGCCTGCGCTATCTATGGTTCGAGAGGTTCTAATGGAGTAATCCTCATTACTACCAAGGGAGGAGTGAAAGGTGAAACGACTGTAACATTGGATGCTTATGTAGGTGTAAAAAACAGTTATAAAGCATTGAACATGATGAACAGCGACCAATACTACAACTTCATCATGAAAGCGTATGAAAACGATGCAAGCTTTCAAAACTCAATGAAGGATAAGTTTACCAATCAGTATCAGAAAGGCTATAATACCAACTGGTGGAATGAAGTAACCCGTACAGCTTTCAACCAGAACTATAATCTAAGCATCCGTAAGGGGACAGATAATTCGAGATCTTCTTTAAGTTTAGGATATGTAGACGATCAGGGTGCAATCATCACTACTGAATTCAAGAGACTTTCACTTAAAGCGAATCTTGAATATGATATTAACAAATTTATCACTGTTGGCGCCAATGTCAATCTGGCAAAGATAAGAAAACGTGACGCAGGAGCAATTCCTTCATTCGATTTCATTCAAAAAGCTGATCCTTTTACCCCTGTTATCAGCCCGTTGGTAGATCCGTCTTCTGAAAATTACGAATATAACAAATATGCGCCTACCGAATGGTCTTACGACCCTAATCCGGTAGCCATGCTCGAACTTCCTAATAGATACAATGACATATTCAATGTATTTGGTAATGTGTTTGCCCAAATCAAATTGTATAAAGGATTGAGCTATCGGGTACAGTATAGTTTCGAAAGATACCATGATACTTTCAAAGACTTCCGTCCTGTCTATTCATCTACTTTTTCGGAAGATAACTTAGCGAATCAGGAAAGTAAATATAATAAAGAAACTCAATTGAATAATAATAGCGCTGTTACTTCTAATTATCAGGTGGAACAACGCCTTAATTACAACACGATAATAGGCAGGCATAAACTGGATGCAATGGTTGCCATGACTTATGAGAAGAACAGCAGCGAAGGCATTAATGCATTTAAGAGAAAGGCTTTAGGTAACGATGAAATCTATCAGATACTTGATGCACAAACAGCCGGAGATAACACCTCGGGAGGTAAAGAAACATCTTCTATGTTATCGTACCTGGGACGTATCAACTATGTATATGATGACAGATACCTTGCTACAGTCAATTTCCGTGCCGACGGTTCTTCAAGATTTGCCAAACGTAACCGTTGGGGCTATTTCCCATCAGTTTCATTAGGTTGGAGAGTGAGCAATGAAGAATTCTTTAAGAACCTGAACATTGAAAATACAATTTCCAATTTAAAACTGCGTGTAGGTTGGGGACAGAATGGTAACCAACGAATTGATAGAGACGCGCCTCTTACGTTGATTGGCACCAATAATGAGAATCAGTGGTACTTTGGAAACGGATACTCACAAGGTTACGTTCCGACTTATGTGGGAAATGCAGATATTAAATGGGAAACCAGCCAGCAAACCAATGTCGGTTTAGATATGTCTTTCTTTAAAAACAGCCTTGATGTTAGCATGGACTTTTATGTAAAGAAAACAAGTGACATGTTGCTCAATATGCCTATTCCTTCTTTTGGCGCCTTCCCTAACAACCCCTTCTTCAATGCAGGAGACTTGAAGAATACCGGTTTCGAAATAGTAGTCAACTACCGTAACCAGATAGGAAAAGACTTTAATTACAATGTAGGGCTGAACATGTCTACTTATAAGACAGAGGTAACCAAACTTACATCGGAATATTTGAGTGGAAATACTAGCCGTACGTATGTAGGAGGTCCTATCGGACGTTTCTGGGGGTACAAACAAATAGGAATATTCCAGAATCAGGAAGAGATAGACAATTATGTGGATAAGAATGGTACCAAGATTCAACCTAATGCACAACCGGGTGATTTCAAGTTTGCCAAATTAGGAGAATCAGGCGAATTGAACGATGATGATGACCGTACTTTTATCGGTGATCCTAATCCGGACCTCATTTATGGTTTCAACTTAGGATTTAGTTATAAGAACTTTGATGTAAGTATGGCATTCCAGGGAACTATTGGAAATGACATCTGGAACGTTGCTAAAGGAAGCCTTGCTTCAGCAGGACGCCAGAATGCATTGGCGGATGCTTACACAAAAGCATGGACAAAAGACGGGGATTTGGATGCTGTATATCCACGCATAACCAACTCTGATTCTAACAACAATATGAGAGGTTCTTCTTTCTATGTGGAGAATGGTTCTTACCTGCGTTTGCAGAATATGCAAATAGGTTATACACTGCCTAGTCACATTTGCCAAAAGAGCAAACTGTTTTCAAGTTGTAGATTCTATGTGAGCGGTCAGAATATATTTACTTTAACCGGTTATTCCGGACTTGATCCGGAACTGGGTATCAATAACCCATTGGATATGGGAGTGGATACTACACGTTATCCGTCTTCACGTACATTCACTTTTGGAGTTAATTTGCAATTTTAAATCTAGCTAAAAAGACATTACATTATGAGAAAAATATTATTTATAATATGCTGGGCTCTTGCCGGAGTGGGGTTGTATAGCTGCTCTCTCGACGAACCAAGTTATGGTAAAACCACAAGCGATAATTATTATCAGAAGGAAAGCGATATTGAACAAGCCTTGACTGGAGCTTATCTTCAATTACGTACAACTTGGAATGAATATGCATTAAATCATTATTTTGTAGGTGATTGCAGTACGGATGATGCTCTAAAAGGAGGAGGAAATGACGGTGACCGTGCCGAAGTACGCGACTTGTCCGACTTTACGATCTACACAACCAATGGTGAAGTAGGACGTCGTTGGGAGATTCTGTACAGATTAATCAATCGCTGTAACGATGTGATTTATTATGCTCCTGATGCAATAGGAAACGAAGAACTATTGAAACGTTATGCAAACGAGGCAAAAGCATTGAGAGCATTCGGGTATTATTGCCTGGTCACTACATTCGGAGAAGTGCCTCTAATCACTACGCCGATGCAACCCGCTGAAATACTGCAAATACCCCGCTCCCCATTGGAGAAGGTATATGAATGTATTGTGAATGATTTAACCGATGCCTCCGCACTTCCTGCAAAAGGAGATTACTCTGAAGATGATGCTTATCGTGCAACACGTGGCTTTGCTAAAACCATGCTTGCTAAAACATACATGTTCAAAGGTGATTTTGCCTCTGCCGAAACGGTACTTCATGATATTATTGAAGTGGACAAAGACTATACATTGTTGAGTGATTACGGCATGAACTGGCGCACTGAATATGAAAACAGTTCGGAATCAGTATTTGAGATTGCCAACAAAGTATATGATAAAAACATTGCCACAGGTACCAATGTTCCCCACTTCTTCACAAGCAGACGCATCTCCGGTTATCAAGGATATGGATTTCACGTACCAACCCAAGATCTCCATGATGCCTTTGACGCAGATGACCCGCGCATTACTTACGTATTCACACAAACTGGTGATAGATATAAAGGTGATACTGAAGCGCAGGACAATGCTGAATCTCCAAGCGGTTATCATGATTACAAGATGACTGTGCCAGCAGTAGAAAAAACTGGTTTCGACGTCTGGATGATTAGTTACAACATTCGCTTGATCCGTTATTCCGATGTTCTCTTGATGTATGCTGAAGTATTAAACGAAAATGGAAAACCAGGGCTTGCACTTCCTTACCTGAATGATGTAAGAGAAAGAGCCCGCAAAACTAATCCGATAGATCCGAGAAGAGATCAACAGGCGTATATTCCTGCTACAACAACTAATACACTGCCCGACATAACAGAAACCGATCAGAAGCGTCTGAAAGAAATCATCTGGAAGGAACGTCGTTGTGAATTGGCAATGGAAGGATGGAGACGGGATGACCTGATGAGACAAAAACGTTTCGGAACCGTTATGCGTGCTTATGCAACCAAATATAATACATCGAAAGGTGCCAATTTTAGGGACGACAGAGATTATCTGTTTCCGATACCGCAAGGTGAAAGGGATAAGAGCAACAATATTCTTTCCCAAAATCCGGGTTTTTAATATGAATAAAATGAGGGGGCGGATTATAAAATCCGCCCTTTTTTAACAACCAACTGACCATGAAAAAGACATTATTATTTCTCGTAGCAGGTTTTTTCTTTCTCAACAACCTGCCGGCACAAAAGCCGATAGAACAAAAAGAGATCCGTTTAGTACAGTATATGCCCAATATACCTTTCCCCTATAAAATGAAAAACTGGAAAGATATAGCCACGAAACAGGACAGACTATTTTACGATTTCAACGCCAAAGGACAGAACTTACCTCTTATCTGGTGGGACGATTCGCAAATAAACTTTCCATTCCGTACTTTCGGACTTCCAAGCTACGTAGATAAAAGACGGTTAGGAGGAAATTCTTATGAATCTCTTCCCACTATGGGCTCACTCATTAGTGCAAGTCTGATAGGAGTAGACAAAAGCAATGATGACGGAAAAGATTATGTATCAATGATACGACAATTCTTCAACAAGAAGAACGGAACCAATCTTATATTGAACGGACTCGACAGGAAAGCCGGAGAAAGTTTCTGGTACGAGATATGGCCGGCAATGGCTTATTCGATGCTGGTAGATTTATATCCTCAAAAAACAGAGATGCAGGAGCCGATGAAGATCACTGTTGACAATTGGTATGCTGCTATCCAGGACTTGAGTGAAGGTAGAGAATATCCGGACTTCAACTTCACCGCCTTCAACTTTAAGAACCGTAAAGGGTATTATAATAAAGTATGGCGTGAACCGGATGCAGCCGCAGGACTTGCTTGGTTGCAATACATCTCCTGGATTAAATACGGAGATAAAAAATATCTGAATGCTACACGCCAATGCATGGCATTCTTGCAAAACCGTCCCCAGAAAGAAGGTACTTTCTATGAGATAATGATGCCCTATGGGGCTTATCTGGCAGTGCGCATGAATGCGGAACTTGGAACTGCTTATGATGAGCTGAAAATGTTGAACTGGTGCTTCGACGGTAATAATTCAGACCGTGACGGATGGGGAGTGATGTGTGAGCGTTGGAACAAATACGACGTACACGGATTGGTAGGACAAAAAAAGGATGAACAATATGCTTTTGCCATGAACACCTTTTCACAAGCTGCCGCACTTGTCCCAATTGTAAAATACAACCCGGCTTATGCTTCCACAATAGGCAAGTGGATGTTGAACTTGGCAAACGCCTGCCGTTTATTTTATGCAGACGAGCACCCCCGCAACCGTCAGTCGAGTTCTATCTGGGAAGGTGATCCTCAACACGTCATTTGCTATGAAGGATTGAGGAAGGATTTGTATCATGGCAATCACTTTGAACCGTTCCAGGGATTATTGTCCGATGAGGGTCCCTATGCTATTGGGGATCAAGTAAAAACCATGTCTTCAGCTACAGATATTTGTTTGTATGGTTCGGCTTGGGTGGGTATGCTAGCCTCTATTGTAGATACTACTAATGTGGAATGTATTCTTCAACTGGATTGTAATGCCACAGATTTTTATTCCACAAGAAAATATCCTACTTACCTTTTATTCAATCCTTACTTTGAAGCCAAAGAGGTAACCTTGAATCAACACTTTACGGAACCTACGGACTTGTACGATCTGGTATCCAAAAAATACATAAAGAAAAATTGTACCGGCGAAACAAGCATTATCCTGAACCCGGACAATGCCGTAACTATTGTTTGTATTCCTGCTTCCGCTAAAAAAACAAAGAAACATGGTAAATTGATTGTTGACGGTGAAATCGTAGATTATCGTTTGTAATTTTGACTATTCCACAATTGTATAAGTCCTCCGTTACCGATGAAAATATGCGCGGAATAAAATAAATTCCTTATATTTGCTATTATCCTAACCGTATAAATAACATTCATTTACATGAGAAACATCTTATACGCACAATTATTTTTTATTCTGATTATTGCATTTGTCACTTCCACAAAGTCTTATGCTTTTAATGTGTCAAAACACATATCAAATGTTAACGGACTGACAAATAATTCAGTAAACTGTATTTTGGAAGATGCAGAACATACAATCTGGATTGGGACATGGGATGGACTGAATGCATATAATGGAAGAGAAATTACGACATTCAGATATAGCAAAAACAATCCGAATTCTATAAGTAATAACGTTATCCGCCAGATTATCGAATGTAAGGGCAGTTTATGGATAGCAACAGATAATGGAATCAATCGGTTAGATAAACGAACCCGTCAGATAACAAGGTATTATTTAAGAACAGATAATAAAGTACCCAATCAGAAAAGTCTTTTATTTTAGGAAAGAGTGCGGCAGGAGATATTATCTGCCTCATAAAGGGGCTGGGATTCTTTGTCTACAATGATTCTGAAGATGAGTTTAATCCGATTAACACAGACTTTGCAAGTCATATAAAGGATTATTCCGTGAGTGATTCCGATCGTATGCTTTTCCTTTTAAATAATGGAAATACCGTGCATCTGACTTACAATCTTCTCGTTAACGGAGGAAAACAGAGTGATTTACGCACAGTCGACATACAGACGCCTGTAGATAAGATATTTCTGTCGAAAGACAGATTTATCTTAAACAAAGACAACAAACTTTTCCTTTTAAATCCCGACTTTACAGTTTCCCAATGCATTGAGCTGGATAGTAGCAAACCTGTATCGCAGGTTATTTTAGCAGAGAACAAGATGTACGTCAGCTTTATAGAAGGGGGATGTATTCATTATGATTTAAAAAAGAATACTTTTGCCTACCTGAACGAGCTATCCAGTCAGTTATCAGTCTTCACTCTTTATTCCGGTAGTCAGAACATATTGTGGATAGGAACGGACGGACAAGGATTAATTCAACTTTATCATTACGACTCTTTATTTGAAACCGTTCACACCAGTCACCCTGTGAGATGTTTCTGTGAAGATGAAGATGGTAATATTCTGATAGGCACAAAAGGAAGCGGAATAAAACTGTTGAATCCTGCAACGAAGGAATTGACAGATTATCTGAATGAGAGTAAAGGATTGATTTCCAATTCTGTCTATGCCTTGAGAAGAAATAAAGCGAATGACATTTTTATCGGAACGGAAGGAAACGGAATCAATATATTGAATGTTGCTACAGGGCGACTGGAAAAGCTTGAGATACCTGATAAATATCCGCCTTTCAAGGCTGTGTATAACATTTATTTTACGAACAATGATTCTCTTTTATGGGTGGGAACATCAGGATATGGTTTAATCAAAATAAATATTTCCAGAGAGCAAGGTCGTTATCACGTTAAAGGATTCAGGCAATATAATTCGTCGGATAAGAATATCTCATTGAATAACGATGTTGTTTATGCCATTACATCCGATCCGGAAGACAATATGTTATGGTTTGGCACACGTGGCGGAGGCTTGAACTGTATCAATATGAAAGATAATAGTATAAAATCATTGGAGGATATGGACAGTCGGATTTTACTCACCAATAATGATGTATTGTGCTTACTGCGTGATGATACCGGTATATGGATAGGAACAAGTTATGGATTGAACGAGTTGAAAAAGGAGGAGAATGATTTTCACCTGATACAATATGCCGACGAGAAATTGAATAATAAAACGATTCATGGAATATTAAAAGACCACGAAGGAAAGATATGGATCAGTACCAACCAGGGATTGTCTAGCCTGAATGTAAAAAACAATAAAATAGATAATTATACTTTGAATGACGGATTGCAGAATGATGAATTCTCTGATGGAGCTTTCTTCAAGGATCATCGTGATTTCTTGTACTTTGGAGGAGTAAGCGGGTTTAGTTATTTCAATCCTCGAAATATACATTTGCGCGAGTTTAATCCTCCACTTATATTAAGTAGTTTGAAGATATATAATACGGTACAGGACATTAATGAACGAATCAGAAAAGGAGTGTTGAAACTTAGCTATGAAGAAAGATTCATGACTTTCAATTTCATAGCCAAAGACTTTATTAATAATGAAAACTGTGAATATGCTTATCGCTTGAAGAACCATTCGGATGATTGGGTGGAAATGGGTAATAATCCGAATATTATCTTTACCCAACTTCCTCCGGGTGAGTACCAGCTTGAAGTGAAGAGCACAAATGGCGACAAAGTATGGGGAGATAACATTTATCGCTTAACTATAAAAGTAGGTTATCCGTGGTGGCTTAGCGTTCCTGCATTGATTATCTATGCCATATTGTGCATTATTATCTTCTACATCACAAAGTCTGTTATCAAAAATCGCATACGGTTAAGCCGCCAGGTTCTTATAGCCCAGGTAGAGAAACGGCATGAACAGAAGATTTATGAATCCCGGCTCAATTTCTTCACCAATGTGGCACATGAATTCTTTACCCCCCTAACTTTGATTTATACACCTGCACAGCACTTGTTGGAACAGGACGGGTTAGATGGTAGTACAAAGAAATATCTCCAAATAATAAAGAATAATGCCGAAAGGATGCAGAAGCTGATTAGTGAGTTGATGGAGTTTCGTAAAACTAAATCGAGCAATATGGATTTGCATCCTGAAAATGTGAACGTAAAATCATTGATGGAATATGCTTCCAACAATTATGTGGATATCCTGAAAGAGAATAAAATAGACTTCAAGGTAGAGACTCATGATACGTCAGAGATCTATTCCGACCGCAATGCTTTGGAAAAAATTATATTCAATTTACTGTCGAACGCTTTCAAATATACTCCTCGTTATGGATATATTCATGTTGAGATATCACAAAATGAGCCTGATAAAACCTTATACTTGCTCGTAAGAAATTCCGGTAAGGGATTAACAGAACAACAGATGGCAGAGATATTTGATAAGTATAAGATATTTGATACTCCTAAATTGGGTAACTCTGTCAGCAATGGCATAGGTTTAAATCTAACAAAGAGTCTGGTTGAATTATTAGGCGGGCAGATAAGTGTAAATAGTGAACTGGGAAAAAGTGTTGAATTTTCAGTCGTGATTCCTTCTTTGCCATCCGATCATTCACTTGTTGTAACGGATGAAAAAGATTCGTTGCAGAAAGAAAAGAACGGGCAGGATCACTTATCCCCTCGCAAAGATACTGTCATACTGATAGTGGAAGATGAAAAGAATATCAGAGACCTGCTGAAAGATGTCCTCTTTGATTATGTGATACACGAAGCAAAAGACGGCGTAGAGGCTTTGAAAGAGATAGAACATAATCATCCTGATATTATTATAAGTGATATTGTCATGCCCAACATGGACGGCTTGAGCTTGATTAATAAATTGAAATCCGATTTGAAAACAAGTTATATTCCAATCATAGGAATATCGGCAAAGGCTTCTGTAGAAGACCAGATTAATGCCTTTAACCATGGTGCGGATGCTTATATCGTCAAACCATTTCACCCGAGGCAGGTGATATCCACCATAGAGAATCTGCTGTCGAGACAAATGCTTTTAAAGGACTATTTCAATTCCAGCATGTCTTCTGTGAAAGTAAAAGACGGGATTGTTCTTCATCCGGAAGACGAAGAGTTAATACAGAATGTAACAGACTTCATAAAGAATAATATAGATGATGAGTTATTAAGCCCTTCTTCTATTGCCGAATTTGTAGGAGTGAGCAAAGCTACCTTATATCGGAAGTTCAAAGAAATAATAGATAAGACTCCGAGTGAATTTGTACGAGGCATCAGACTGGAATATGCAGCCAAGTTATTAAGGACAACCAAGTTGACCGTATCCGAGATTATGTTCAAATGTGGATTCTCTAATAAATCTTATTTCTATCGGGAGTTTTTAAAGCAATACGGTGTATCTCCCAAAGATTACCGGAATCAATAGATAAAGGATAACTGGATAACTCTTGTTTAAATACCCAAAAGACTATCCGAAAAATAAGTAAATCCTACCAATCTGTCATTCACTTTGTTCAAAACATAGTCAGAACGTAGTGAAGCATCTTTTCTTTGATTAATAGAAAGGACAAATCCTTCTACAAACAGGATGAGAGAGTAAAATGATAGCAATTTGTTTTTTCGGTGACGAAAAATGCCGCTTGCATATTACTGTAAGCGGCATTTTCTTTATCTAAATCATCCAAGATTTATCTATTCATCTATTGATTAATAGTTTTCTTTCTTCACCTCGAAATAAGCCTGCGGATGCAAACATGCCGGGCAAACTTCAGGAGCTTCTTTACCTACAGTGATGTAACCGCAGTTACGGCATTGCCATACCACTTCGCCTTCTTTAGCGAATACAG
>OGMQ01000850.1_pt1 | contig 16956 bp, 10 predicted proteins | sample 1573291 | NCBI WGS metagenome assembly OGMQ01 (sample SAMEA2582008, study PRJEB24529) | metagenome | biome: Human gut stool | place: China | collected 2011
TTTTGGCAGCATTTATTATTGCTATGTCCATCATGACGGTGACTACCCAACGTATTGTCCGCTCGGCTACTTACCTGCTCTTCGTGCTTTTCGGCACGGCGGGTATCTACTTCTTGCTGGGCTACACCTTTCTGGGCTCTGTCCAGATTATGGTTTACGCCGGTGGTATCGTTGTGCTTTATGTATTCTCCATCCTGCTGACCAGTGGAGAAGGTGACCGTGCCGAAAGGCTGAAACGAAGCAGGTTCCTAGCAGGACTCTTTACAATGATTGCCGGTCTGGCGATAATCCTGTTCATCACGCTGAAGCACAACTTCATGCAGACAGCCAATCTTGCCCCGCAGGAGATAAACATCCATACGATCGGACACGCTTTGCTGAGTAGCGACAAGTACGGTTATGTACTGCCTTTCGAAGCAGTCAGTATCTTATTGCTGGCCTGTATCATCGGTGGAATCATGATCGCCCGCAAACGTTAATCATTAATCACTAAAAAACGAATCACTGATATGATACACATGGAATATTATCTGGTGGTCTCTACCATCATGATGTTTGCAGGAATCTATGGATTCTTTACCCGCCGCAACACGCTGGCTATCCTGATTTCCGTAGAGTTGATGCTAAACGCTACAGATATCAACTTCGCCGTGTTCAACCGTTTCCTCTTTCCGGGAGGAATGGAGGGCTATTTCTTTGCATTGTTTTCCATCGCCATCTCGGCTGCGGAAACCGCAATAGCCATCGCGATTATGATTAACATTTACCGTAACCTCCGAAGCATCCAGGTACGCAATCTGGACGACTTGAAATGGTAAGTATAAGTAATAATAACTCAAGTAATTAAAATAAACTGTATGGAACTAACAATTCTAATACTCCTTCTTCCTTTTTTCTCCTTTCTCCTATTGGGAATCGGGGGAAAATGGATGTCACACCGGACGGCAGGTGCCATCGGTACGTTGGTACTGGGAGCGGTAGCAATACTGTCTTACGTGACTGCTTTCCAATATTTCTCAGCCCCGCGACTGGAAGACGGAACATTTGCCACATTGATACCTTATAATTTCACGTGGCTACCTTTTACAGAGACGTTACATTTCGATTTGGGCATTCTGCTCGATCCTATATCCGTAATGATGCTGATTGTCATCTCTACCGTGTCGCTAATGGTACACATCTACTCCTTCGGTTACATGAAAGGCGAGATCGGTTTTCAACGTTATTACGCTTTCCTTTCCCTGTTCACCATGTCAATGCTGGGATTGGTAGTAGCTACAAACATTTTCCAGATGTATCTTTTCTGGGAGTTAGTGGGCGTAAGCTCTTATCTATTAATCGGATTCTACTATACAAAACCTGCTGCAATCTCCGCCTCCAAGAAAGCGTTTATTGTCACTCGTTTTGCAGACCTGGGCTTCCTCATCGGTATCCTGATTTACGGGTATTACGGAGGAACGTTCGGTTTTACTCCGGATACGGTATCGCTGGTTAGCGGCGGAGCGGCCATGCTTCCATTAGCCCTCGGATTAATGTTCGTAGGTGGTGCCGGAAAAAGTGCGATGTTCCCGCTACATATCTGGTTGCCGGATGCAATGGAAGGTCCTACTCCTGTCAGCGCCTTGATTCATGCGGCTACGATGGTAGTTGCCGGAGTCTATCTGGTGGCACGTATGTTTCCGCTCTTCATCGAATATGCTCCGAATACGTTGCATATGGTTGCCTGGGTAGGTGCAATCACTGCCTTTTATGCAGCAAGTGTAGCCTGTGTACAATCGGATATCAAACGTGTACTCGCATTCTCTACTATCTCGCAGATTGGTTTTATGATGGTGGCTTTAGGAGTTTGTACATCAATGAATCCTCATGAAGGCGGTTTGGGATACATGGCATCCATGTTCCACCTTTTCACGCACGCCATGTTCAAGGCGCTGCTCTTCCTCGGTGCCGGTAGCATTATCCATGCGGTACACTCTAATGAGATGTCGGCTATGGGCGGATTACGCAAATATATGCCGATTACCCATTGGACATTCCTGATTGCTTGTCTCGCCATTGCGGGTATCCCCCCATTCTCGGGTTTCTTCTCGAAAGATGAGATTCTGGCAGCTTGCTTCCAATACAGCCCTGTAATGGGTTGGGTGATGACGGTAATCGCCGCTATGACCGCTTTCTATATGTTCCGCCTTTACTACGGTATCTTCTGGGGAAAAGAGAACAAAGAACTTCATGCGCATCACACTCCCCATGAAAGTCCGTTGGCTATGACTTTCCCATTGATGTTTTTGGCAGCAGTGACTTGTGGAGCCGGATTTATTCCTTTCGGACACTTTATCAGTTCCAACGGTGAATCCTACTCCATTCATCTTGCCCCGTCAGTGGCTATCACAAGTGTTGTTATCGCGATTATTTCCATTGCCATCGCGACCTGGATGTATAAGAACGCCAAACAGCCTGTCGCCGATTCGCTGGCTAAACAGTTCAAGGGATTGCATAAGGCTGCCTATCACCGTTTCTATATTGACGAGATATACCAGTTCATTACGCATAAGATTATTTTCCGTTGCATCTCTACTCCTATCGCATGGTGGGACCGTCATGTCGTAGACGGATTCTTTGACTTCCTGGCATGGGCGACGAATGCGACAAGCGACGAGATTCGCGGCTTACAGAGCGGTCAGGTACAACAATATGCGTATGTGTTCCTTTGCGGTGCACTGGCACTTATTCTGCTGCTGGTTCTCTAAACAAGTAATAGTAAATCTTTAAACAGTAAATCATAAAGATGAATTTCTTATCAATATTCGTACTTATCCCCCTCCTGATGTTGGCCGGACTTTGGGCGGCACGAGGAATTAAAGCTATCCGGGGGGTTATGGTTACGGGCGCATCAGCGCTTCTGATAGCCTCTGTCGTACTTACATTCATGTATTTGGGAGAGCGTAGCGCCGGAAACACGGCGGAAATGCTTTTCCGTGCAGACACACTATGGTACGCACCGCTTCATATCTCCTACTCGGTAGGCGTAGACGGCATCTCGGTAGCTATGCTGTTACTGTCCGCCATTATCGTATTTACCGGCACATTCGCTTCCTGGCGTTTGCAACCGTTGACCAAAGAATATTTCCTTTGGTTCACGCTGTTGGCGATGGGAGTGTTCGGATTCTTTATATCCGTAGACCTGTTCACCATGTTTATGTTCTACGAAATAGCCTTGATACCTATGTATCTGCTGATTGGAGTATGGGGTTCGGGACGTAAGGAATATGCAGCGATGAAGCTGACACTTATGCTGATGGGTGGTTCCGCTTTCCTACTGATCGGTATTCTCGGAATCTATTTCGGTGCAGGAGCCACTACCATGAACCTTCTTGAAATCGCACAGTTGCACAACATACCTTTTGCACAACAATGTATCTGGTTCCCGCTGACATTTCTCGGTTTCGGTGTGCTAGGCGCTCTTTTCCCCTTCCATACATGGAGTCCCGACGGTCATGCCTCCGCTCCGACAGCAGTTTCCATGCTTCATGCCGGAGTGCTGATGAAATTAGGAGGTTATGGTTGTTTCCGTATCGCCATGTATCTAATGCCGGAAGCCGCTAACGAACTTTCCTGGATATTCCTGATACTGACCGGTATCTCTGTCGTTTACGGAGCTTTCTCCGCTTGTGTACAGACTGATTTGAAATATATCAACGCATACTCTTCCGTATCCCATTGCGGATTAGTTCTTTTCGCAATCCTCATGCTGAACCAAACAGCAGCCACAGGCGCTATCCTCCAAATGTTGTCACACGGCCTGATGACAGCATTGTTCTTTGCGCTTATCGGTATGATTTACGGACGTACCCACACCCGTGACGTACGCGAGCTTGCCGGTTTGATGAAGATCATGCCTTTCCTGAGTGTATGTTATGTCATTGCCGGCCTTGCCAATCTCGGTCTGCCGGGATTGAGCGGTTTTATTGCCGAGATGACCATCTTTGTTGGATCTTTCCAAGACAATGATGTATTCCACCGCACACTGACCATTATAGCCTGCTCCTCCATCGTGATTACAGCAGTCTATATCTTGCGTCTGGTAGGTAAGATTCTGTACGGGACCTGTACCAACAAGCATCACCTCGAACTGACCGATGCAACTTGGGACGAGCGTGTAGCCGTTATCTGCCTCATCGTTTGTGTAGCCGGACTGGGTATGGCTCCTTTCTGGGTAAGCCACATGATTGGTGAAAGTGTATTACCCGTTGTCTCACAACTGATACCCTAGCTCTTTAATTTTTAATCTCTAATTTAATTGATAAAGATGGATTATTCACAATTTCTACATATGCGAGAAGAGCTGTCGCTCGTAGTAGTTCTGTTGCTACTGTTTCTAGCCGACCTCTTCATGAGCCCGGATGCGCACAAGAACGATGGAAAGGCACGACTGAATACAATGTTTCCCGTCATTCTGATGGCTATCCATACGGCTATCAACCTGATACCGGGTACCACTGCCGACATTTTCGGCGGTATGTACCACTATGTGCCCATGCATACAGTCATTAAGTCAATCCTAAACGTAGGTACATTAATCGTCTTTCTGATGGCGCACGAATGGATGAAGCGTGAAGACACTTCATTCAAGCAAGGAGAGTTCTATGTACTCACTCTCTCTACTCTGTTCGGTATGTATCTCATGATTTCCGCCGGACACTTCCTGATGTTCTTCATCGGACTGGAGACTGCTTCCGTTCCGATGGCAGCTTTGATTGCCTTCGATAAATACCGTCACAACTCCGCTGAAGCAGGAGCCAAGTATATTCTTACCGCACTCTTCTCCAGCGCATTGTTGCTGTTCGGTTTGTCTATGATTTACGGTTCTGCCGGAACCTTGTATTTCGATGACCTTCCCGCCCATATTGACGGAAACCCGTTACAGATTATGGCATTTGTATTCTTCTTTACGGGTATGGCATTCAAGTTATCGCTCGTTCCGTTCCATCTTTGGACGGCAGACGTTTACGAAGGAGCCCCGAGTACGGTCACCGCTTACTTGAGTGTTGTATCCAAAGGATCGGCGGCATTTGTATTGCTGACTATCCTCATCAAGGTATTTGCTCCTATGATAAACGATTGGCAGGAAGTGCTCTATTGGGTAACGATAGCTTCCATCACCATCGCGAATATATTCGCTATCCGCCAACAGAACCTGAAACGTCTGATGGCATTCTCTAGTATCTCGCAGGCAGGATATATCATGCTTGGTGTAATCGGTGGCACGGCACAGGGAATGACAGCCCTAGTATATTATGTACTTGTGTATGCAGCTGCCAATCTCGGTGTATTTGCCGTAATCACTATTGTGGCATTGCGCAGCCAGAAGTTCACCCTCGAAGATTATGCGGGACTTTATAAAACGAATCCGAAGATCGCCCTCCTGATGACCCTTTCTTTGTTCTCATTAGCAGGCATTCCTCCATTTGCCGGATTCTTCTCCAAGTTTTTTATCTTCATGGCAGCCTTCGATGCAGGTTTCCATTTGTTGGTGTTTATAGCATTGGTCAATACAGTAATTTCACTGTATTACTACCTGCTGATCGTGAAAGCGATGTATATCACCCCGTCCGAAAACCCGATTCCGACTTTCCGCAGTGACCGATGCACAAAGTGGGGACTGGCACTCTGTACGTTGGGCATCATCGGACTAGGTATCGCAAGCGTTGTATACCAGTCTATCGACAAACTGGCATTTGGAATCTAAACAAAAAAGCGTATGTCACTTTAAAGTGGCATACGCTTTTTTGTTTAGATTTGTAGTTTTTTACTGAAGACTTTCTTCCGTCATGACCACTCCAGGAATCGTAAACCAGAAACGCGATCCCTTACCTTTTTCGGAGTCAACGCCAATATGTCCACCTAATTGTTCCACAATACTTTGGCAAATAGAAAGTCCTAATCCCGTGCCATGCACAAAAGAATCAAGCTTTACAAAACGCTCAAAGATGTGCGGTAATTGTTTCTTCTCTATTCCTATCCCCGTGTCCTGAACATAGAATTCTAATCCTTCATCTTTCAGCACATATCCCACACGGATATTGCCCTCTGAAGTAAACTTAATCGCATTGTTCACAAAATTGGATATCACCTGATATATACGGTTACGGTCACTAGTAATATGGCAAATAGAAAAATTTGGTTCGAATACTAACTTTACATTCTCTTTCGTTTTCATCTGCATAGAACGGACCAGATCTTCACACAGCAGATTCACATCCACATCTCCATGCGAAAATTCAAATGTCCCTGCCTCAATTTTGGAAAGGTCGAGAATATCTGATATTAACTGTAACAGCAAATCATTATTTTCCCGCACGATCTTCATATACTCTCTCCGTTCTTCTATATCCGCAGTTTCCACCAATAAATCGGAAAAGCCTACGATAGCATTCAGAGGCGTACGGATTTCATGGCTCATATTGGCAAGGAAAGCACTTTTCAAACGATCCATCATCTCCGCCTTATCACGTGCATGAATCAGTTCAGCCTCCGTCTCTTTCAGTTTCGTTATATCATAATTGATACCAATGATTTCGATTTCACCCTCTTCCGGTTTATATTGAGTTACCATCACATTCGTATTTACCCAGTTCCACTCATTTTCCGTTCCGGGACGAAGAATACGCATTTCCCCTTGAAAATGTTTTCTTTTCCCGACTTTGACTTCTTTATAGAAATCAAGCAGACCTTTGCGGTCTTCCGGATGCATTTTACGATAGACTCCTACTACATCACTTAATGCAATGTCTTCCTCTTCCCCCATATTTTTATACCATTGCTTGATGGCATATCCCTTCCGATTCAGAAGATTTAATTTCGCATAACCAACTTTTGCAAAATCGGATATCATCAAAAAGAAATTTTCAAAATCACGAATACGGTTCATTGCATCAATACGTTCCGTATTATCAATACTAATCAGAATATACCCGATAAACTCTCCCTCTCTATCGTACAGTTTAGTTACTTTCGAATACAGTTCTATCACATTAGAACGCATGGTACGATAATATCCTTTAATCTGGTCGAAAGAATAATTAAGTCGGAAATCCACTAAATCCTCATTTCGTACACGATCACGAATCGTTTGCGGCACGTTCGGATTTTCAAAGAAGTTAATACCTATTACATCCTCTTTATTGGCAATTCCAAATATTTCCAAATTCTTATTGTTCAGATCAAGCAGATATCCATCCTTATCATAGATCTCTACTCCTGCCGGAATATTAGCAAATATATTTTTAAAAAGTTTCTCACTACGGTCCAATGCACGATTAGCCTCTACAGCCTCAGTTGAGTCCGTAAACAATCCTACCACCTCATCTTTCTCCGGTGAATACACAATCCAGTGAGTGTACAATCCCGTTTGAGGAAAATACTCATCCTTTTCTTTATAAGACTTACCATCAAGCACTTCAAGGATAAAATCCATTTTCTCTGAATGATCGGAAAACAAATCCGAAGCCAACACACCTACATATTGTTCCAAAGGTTTGCCAAAGAAATGGGAACTGATCTGGTTAGCGTCCGTTATCCGATAATCATAAGGCTTGTTGTTCTCGTCACGAAGAACAGACATACGTATATACCCCATTGGCATAAAATGGAAAAGATTACGTAAGAAAGACTGTTCATAAGTTACTTTATCTTTTGCTACGCGTAGTTCAATACAAATGCTTATAATATTTCCCAACGAAGAGAACCATTGAAAATCCTCATTACTCCAGTTACGATAACTATCTATCAATTCAATACCCATTCCTCCCCATACATGATCCCCAGCCATCAAAGGAGTTACCATGAATGAATAGACTCCCCGTTCAGCAAATTCTCGTCGCATTTCCGATGCTTCTTCCGGTAGTTGTTTCAACGAATTCAAAACGATAGCTTTGCCAGACAAAATCTGCTGATTCCACCATTCCGACCGATCGACCGGTATGTCTTGCCAACATTGTTTTTCTGTCGACATCCCTTCGGAAACGACCTCATACGTGCAACTGCGATAAGTGTGTTCTTTATTGTACTCGAAAATATAGACACGTCCTTTTCCATTATAAAGATTCAGTATATCCTTTAAAATCTCTGTTACACATTCTTCAACTCTTTCATCCCGAAGAAAACGGTATAAAGACTGCGAAATGTAGTTCTGACGGAGAAGCAAGTCATTCACACGTTTCAGAGCTTTCTTCTGTTCTATCTGTTCAGGAGCCTCCACGCGTTGAATCACTCCAAAAGATTTGTCTCCCCCATTAGTCCCCGTTCCTTTCTCACGGGAAGCCAAACGGGTATGCAACCAGACTTCGCCATATTTCGAATAGATGGGAAAGGTCTGTTCGTAAAAATCCTTATGGATAGAACTATTTGCCCGGAACTCATGTGCAATCTGACAACGATAATCTTCACGCACCAAGTTCAGAAAATCAGAAAATGAGATAGTATCTCCATCCAAATCCAAAAGATCACAAAGAAAGTCGGAACAAAGATAATATCCTCCCGTCAAATCCGCTTCCCACCATCCGACTTGAGCCAAAGAAGCCATTTTGCGATACCGCTCGTAATCTGTATGCATAATATTGATTTTTAAAGACACAAATATAAGAAAAATACATTACAAACAGCTATTTACAACTCAAAATTCAAGGCTGTATAAACAAAATAGTTGACAAACGGAACAATAAATGCGTACGTCGGTATCGACGCACGCATCAAACAATTGAAAAACCTCTTTAATCTTTTATTAATTCAAAGTCGGAAAAGAATAGTTTGTCCAAGCAAAAACGGAAGTGTTTGCACCGGCATTAGAGGCCGATGGATTAGTCAGTGTGATAGTTCCCTGCCCAACGACATTCTTATCGGGATTTGTTTTATCAACATAATCCACCACTTTTTCGTTTGTATATGAGAAAGAAAAAGTCGTAATATTGATAGTCACGGTGCCTCCCCCTTTTGAGTCGGTAGCGTCAACCAAGTCTTTCGCTTTCAGTGCATCAGCCGAAGTAGAAGCTACCAATGTATTCTTGATAGTAGCAGTCGCGCCACGACGTACCTTGATTACATCGTCCATTGCATTCTTCTGTCCGGTAGTCGTATTTCCACCTACCGTGTTATTGACAATCGTCATTCCGTCTATGATAAAATCAGACTGTCCCACATGGTCTACTCCGTTTCCATCCAGATTACCATCAGCCTCAACTCCACGCGGATCTTCTTCCGTGCTGGTATACCCGTCTTCCCAGATACCATAACAATTACTCAATGTGCCCTTATATCCTTGAGTGAAATCGAACATATCATCATCCGGATTGACAGCCAGCAGATTAGTCACATTTACTGTTCCACCGAAGAATTCGATAGCGTCATCGGCACTTTCCAACACATAAACGTTCTGGATTTTCGTCCCGTTACCCACACCATTCAAAGTCAGCCCGTTGTGCTCAATATCAGCCGTATTACGTGCACCGGCATAGAGGATATTCACATAAGTCAGCGCACCGGAATTGTCGGCTCTGTCACTACCACCGTATTTGTAAGCATTGTTAATCTCCGCATTGGCTGTATTAGTACCCTCTGCTCCCGCACCGGAAATAGGAGCTTTACCATTAAGGATAATTCCTCCCCAGTCACCGGCTTTCTTTGTCGCTTCTCCAGAAGTAAATGTGACAGGTTGTGAAGATGTACCGTTAGCATAAAGTTTTCCACCCTGTGCTACAAGAATATAGCTACTGAAACCTTTAGTCGCTTTAATCGTTGTTCCGGCAGGAATAGTCAGTTCGCCTCCATTTTCGATAATCACCGTTCCACCCAGAATGTATTCCCCTTCTTCCAACGTTTGTTTACCGGTCAGGTTTCCCATCAATGTTTTACCATCGGCAGCTAGAATAGAAGCCCCGTCGGAAGTATCATTCCCGTCATCATCACTACCACAAGAAGTTAAAGTCAAAGTTGTTGTGATAGCAGCCATTGCCATCATACTTAAGAATAATCTTTTCATCTTTTTAGCGTTTAATTGATAATATTTCTGTTTATATAGGGCTTAGAATGTACACGACACTCCCAAGCTCACGTTAATTCCTTTTTTATAGTCGCCCAATATCACTTTCTGACCGCTACCGTTCGCCTTACGGCTCAGTTGATAGGACGGATTAAGCAAGTTGCGTGCTTTAAGAGTAAGGGCAATATGCTTGCCTAATTTCGCCTGCGATACGAAGTCGAGCGTAGCCACTCCCTCTTCCATCACATCCTGAAACCCTTGTGTACCGATAGTGTACACTTTTTCTCCCACATATCCGAAGACCAATGTATTGGTAAACGAATATCCGGCTGAAACATAGGTGTGTGACAGATCGAAGTTGGCAATCCAAGGAGCCGCCCCTTCCAGTTGCGAGCCATCCGTATCGGTAGCGGCAATATCGGGGGCGTTCACTTTGGCATTCGTGTAGATATACGATCCGTTCAATCCTGCCGTCAGGCGGTTCATACCGTTGTTGGCTGTCGGGCGTGAGAATATTTTCTTGCGCATCTCCAGTTCAATCCCCGCCACAGTAGCCTGGTCGGCTACGTTTTCGTATGAAAGGAAACCTCCGGCACTTGGCGTTTCGATACGCGAAATAGGATTCTTTATCATTTTGTAGAAAGCAGTAACAGAGATCAATTCGGTTGATGTAGGGTTGAAATCCCATTTCAAGTCTATGTTGTAATTGTCCGACGGTTTCAGATTTGCGTTACCCTGACTCTTAAAGTTGACACCCACATAGCGGTAAGGTGAAATTTCCTTCGACTGAGGCAAAGTATATGTCTTGCTCAATCCAAGCCGCAAGGCGTTCTTATCATTCAGGCTGTACCTCATGTTCAAACTCGGAAGGAAGTAGTTTTTCCGGATATTGTTCTTGCCTTTGGAGTTTCCTTTATCCACATTGTAGTCTACGGTCATATCCACATTATCATACTTCAAGCCGAGATTGACCACCCAATGCCGGGTGAACTGATAGACCGCTTCCGCATAAACCGAATGTATGTTCTTCTTCACCGCATATTTATCCACCGCATTGTCCAGCGTGAAACGGTCGTTGAAATGGGCCGCAGAATAAAAGTCATCCAATGAAATATCGTCCACCGAAGTAAATGAAGGACCATTCAAGGTAATCATATTGTATTCCGTCTGTTTGAAATCATCGTTAATGATACGTCCGGTGTATCCGAACCGAAGTCTGGAGATTTCTTCCCAATCGTCTTTCAAGCGATAAACCACTCCGGCACGGAGATTCAGATCATTCTCCGTCAGAGAAGAGAAAGTACGGAACTGTGTATTACCTCCTACCAATCCGTATCCGGTTTCATTCCGGGTTATCTGGTTGATACGGCGATCCGGCTCATATCCGCGCACCATATTATAGGAGGCTCCTGCGTCAACGCTCAGCCGGTCTGTCAATCCCCAGTTCGTCATGATCTGGTTGACTAATAACAGATTGTCGTTCACCTGCTGACGACGAGTCATTCCCAGATTACCGTAATCGTCACTGAAAGTAGCGTCTTTCCCTTCGTAGTTTCCCACAGACTGCACATTGCTATGTACCATCATGAAGTTGTAAGACAAATGATGACGATTGTGCATATCATAATCTACATTAGCCAATGCCAACTGACTGATATTCGTTGTTGACTTATGTCCGTTCAGATCTTTGTATATAGTACCGCCCGTATTTGTATTACGTATGATTTCATCCGTATATCGATAATCAACGGAATGCCCCACAGTGGCAAAGAACGAAAGAGCATCCCGTTGCCGACCTACATAAAACTTCTTTCCGCCTGCGATATTATAACTGCGGTCCATCTGGAAGTTTTGCGCCGACGGGTCGAGTTTGTTCTTAAATCCCCACACATCCGTGCTCGGTTCCGTCCGATTGGCAAATCCCAGCAGATTCACTCCATCCGGTTGGAAGAAATCGGAGGAAAGGGTCTGTGTATTCACACCGGCCGATACACTGGCGCTAATGTAACCGTTGCCTACCAGTTCTTTGGACGAGATATCAATATTTGCGCCCCCTACATCGCCTCCGTTCCCGGCAGTAAATGCTTTGTTGACTCCTACGGACTGTATAAGGTCGGTTCCGAAAAAATCAAGAGAGATATTCTTGTATTCCGGGTCTTCCGACGGCACAGGGAAACCATTGAACGTAGTAGTATTATAGCGGTCACCCAATCCACGTACGAATACGTTCTTCACACCGTCCTGCTTGGAAATTCCGGCGACTTTCGTCACAGCTCCTTCCGCATCCGAAACTCCTTTACGTGAAAGCTCCTTCACACTGACCGACTGCACGGCAATGACCGCCTTTTGCTGTTCCAGCAAAGCCATATTCTCATTTTCCCGGTTCTTTTTCGCCACAACAACCACATCCGACAGTTCTTGCGCATCCGTCTCCATCTCCATATTCAGAATGACCAGATTCCCATTCTCTACGCGGACCTTCCGACGTACTTCAGTCTTATATCCTACGTATTTAATCTCGATATCATACATACCCTCCAATACTCCCACACCGTTTAGCTCAAAATTACCGTTCATATCGGTAACCGCTCCGGCCTGGGTTCCAAGCAAGCGTATCGTCGCACCTATCAAAGGCTCTTTGGATAACTTGTCCTTTACAGCTCCTTTAATCTTGATATTGGCAGCCAATGCGGGAAGTACACACAACAGACAAAAGAAGGCCGCCACTGAAAATCGGATAAGAAATAGCTTTTTCATCTACCTTTACTCTACGTTTTTGATTACGTCGGCAAAGGTAGATGGCCTGTGTTACAAGATTGAGACAAAGAAAATACAATCAATTGAAAGAGTCGTTGCAATGTTATTACACTGCGCAAAAAGTCTAAGCTTTTGCATTTTAGACCTATAAATATTTAATAAGAGCGACTTAAATCAGTTTCTTCTTCTTTCGATAATTCTCACGGAACTCTTTAGGAGAACAGCACTTCTTCTTTTTAAAGATACGGTTGAAATTGGAAAGGTTATTGAATCCACATTCATAGCAGATCTCAGCAATAGACATCGTAGAGTCCACCAACAGACGAGCGGCAAAACCCAAACGGATATCAATGATATAATCGGAAAGGTTCTTGCCCGTCCGCAACTTAAAAAAACGGCTGAACGACACATCCGTCATTCCTACCATACCGGCTAACTGCCCCAGGCGTATCTCTTCCTTGTAATGGGTGTTGATGTATTCCTGTACTTTCTGTACCCGCCGACTGTCCGAGTGAATATCTATTTTGGCAAAAGACGAGCTGGACAATGTCCGTGCCTCTTCTTCAAAAAGAGAAAGTTCATACAATATCGACAGGAACTTAATCACGGCATAGAATCCCTCCTTTTCGGAAGCTAAAGTATCCAGCAACGGATAGACCTTAAGTATGGCAGACATCGGAAAGTATAACCCTTTCTGCGCCTTTTCCAACATCCGGCGGATAGAATCAAACTGATTCTTATTGATAAAACTCTTGAAAAAAAGGTCGGATGAAAATTGAATCGTTATCTCCCGTATCTGCCTGGAATGACAATCATTCTGCTCCCAAACGTGTTCCAGATCTTTTCCCGTTATCAATACTAAATCATAATCGCCTATCACTTCCGAAGAATCACCAACAATCCTTCTTACTCCTGCCGCTTGCTCTATGAAATTCAATTCAAATTCGGGATGATTATGAATGGGATACGTAAATTCCGTCTTATAGCGTTCTGCAATGTAAAAACAATCCTTATCTGACAAAGGAGTAATTTCGCGTATAATCTGGCTATTAGGTAAAGGGACATTCATAATATATAACATTTTAAGGTACTGTAATTATTCACTCTATCAGTTTTCTATCTTTACTCCTATCCGGCGCAAGTCCGCACCCGACGGATTCTGGAAGACACGCAAGTCAAATTCCGGAATAATGGCAAGCACATGATCGAAAACATCCGCCTGTATGCCTTCATACGGAATCCAGTCCTTAGAAGCGGAAAAGAAATAAAGTTCCATCGGAATACCTGTTTCGGTAGGTTGAAGCTGGCGTACCATGCACGTCAAGTCTTGATTGACGGTAGGCAGGCTTTTCAGATAATTCGTAAGATAGGCACGAAAGACGCCCAAGTTAGTCTGGCGACGCCCGTTCACCAATACGGAGTTGTCAATATGATGCTCTTTATTATACTCCTTCACGACCTTCTCCGTTGTCTCCACATACTCCTTCAGCAATTGGATTTTACGATATTTCGCCAACATCTCCGGTGTACAGAAACGAACGCTGGTCATGTCGATATTAATGGAACGCTTCACACGCCGTCCACCGGATTCCCGCATCCCTTGCCAGTTCTGGAAAGAATCACTGACCAGCAAATAAGGCGGTATGGTCGTAATCGTATTATCCCAATTACGCACTTTTACCGTATTCAAAGTCACTTCTATCACAGTTCCGTCGGCGCCATATTTCGGCATAGCAATCCAGTCGCCTACTTTCAGCATATTGTTGGCAGAAAGTTGCACACCGGAAACAAAGCCCATGATACTGTCTTTGAATACTAACATCAGCACGGCAGCCGAAGCTCCCAGACCGGTGAGCAATACACCGGGTGAACGGTCTATGAGTATGCTGACAACGATGATACCACCGACAAAATAAAGGATGACCTGTACTGTCTGCAAGAGTCCCTTCAAAGGACGGTCGCGAAACTGTTCCTTCTCGCTATATACGGTATAAACCGCAGTAAGCAAAGCGCTGATAAAGCTAAGAAACATTATAATAATAAAGATGAGGCAGAAACGCATAATAAGCGCCAACGTTGCCGATCCCGCATCGGAAAAAGCCAGGGGCAGCAGGATATAAATAAGAATAGGTGCCACCATGCGGCTAAGGTGCACCATCACCTTCCGGTCGAAAACAATGTCATCCCAGGTAGCTTTTGTTTGTTTTACCAAACGCGAAACAACTTTCAGCAAGATTTTCCGGCAAATGGAATCTGCCAGATAAGCCACCAAGAGAACTCCCAGAAATGCTATAAATTGATCTAACTGGTCGGCCAATGACTGGCTGAAACCTAAAGTCTGAAGTCCTTCGTTAATTTGTTGTACAATGCTCATGATACTAAGAATTAATTTTGGGGTTAATGGTTAGTAATTATCGCTCCCTGTTCAGAAAGTCTCCTATATCTTCTTTTAACCACTGATACAAGTAAAGGTTCTTGTATCCGCTGTTCTTTTTCAACATCAAGCTGACGTTGGTCTGGCTATTCTCATAGCTGGTCAGTTCGTTATGGAATTGCTCGTTGTGGGCAGCCAGACGCTTAATTTCCTGTTCGCGCTCGCGACGCAGCACAGTACATACGGGGATAAGAAGTTTCATCACAACACCGTCCATGAGGTGATGTCCCTGTATATATAGGTAAGTTGTATCAGGATTCAATCCCAGTCTCTCCAACTCCACGCCTAAAGCCTCCACTGCCTTTATATTTCGCGAAAATCGCCTGCGCATCTCAGAAAGTTTCTTATCAACGGCACGCTGCACAGGATCTAACGTCCGTTCGGGATGATGCACATTAACTTCCTGCAAGCGGGTGCAGGCATTGAAGTCATACATCGGAAAAGTATATGTATCTCGTTGGCGATAGAACCAGACGTTCCATAGAAAGAGCGGATAGACAATTTGCGAATAACGCTTCAGGAAAGCAGGAAAGTCTATCAACATACGGTCGTTCAACGTAGCCTGTACACAAACTTCATGCAAGCTTTCAGCATAGCAATGGAAATTCTCGATGGCATAGGCATACGTCTGGAATATGTAGGGACTACTGTTTATCTTATGTGAAACGCTCGTTTTGCCTTGTAACAGAAAATCGTAGTCACTGTCCACACAGGCTATCAGGCTCTTGCCCAGTTCAGTAGTGTTCAGCGTATTCATCAGCACCATCTTCTTACCCTTGGCAAGAGAGGTAGCCGAAGGCAGCATCACCTGAAAATAATATTCATCTGTCTCGAACTCAGCCAACAATGTGCGCCAGAAAGCTACATCATCGTAACTTTCCACGTATGCCACAATACGACGACGCGCCTTCTTGGGATAGAGTTTGTTGGCGGCATTGAAATAGGCGGAGGTGAGATTATGTTTTAAAGAAGTAGCCATAATAATAAGTGATAATGATGATAGGATGATAGGGTGATAGGATGATAGGGTGGTGGGGTGATAAGGTGGTGGGGGGATAGGGTGAGGTTACATTACCACTTTATCACCTTATCATCTTATCATCCTATCACCCTATCATCCTATCATCTTATCACCGTAGATATTTCATCAACTTCCGTCACTGCATCCAGCCAGCCTTCCATGATGACAGCGGGAGAATGGGTAGTGAGTATCAGTTGCACATTGGGATTCAGTTCACGTATCATGCTGATAAGTTTCTGCTGCCACTCGATGTGAAGGGAGGCCTCGGGCTCGTCCATAAAGAGAACACAATGGGCATTATCGCGCACCAGCACAGTGAGCAAGATAATCAGCATCTGTTTTTCACCGGAAGAAAGTTTATAGGGCAACAGGCGTTCACCGTCCTGATAGAAAATGATTTCATTGCTGCGGCGATCTATGCTTTTGCGGGTATAACTGAACAACTGGTCCATCAGGTCCTGAAACTTTCGCTTGGGCAAAGAGAGGGAAGCAGCTTGCGAACGCTGTTCCTCATCGCCTGAAAGAAGTTCGATCATCTTGTTACCAATGTTAACCTGATAGTCAAGATAACGGCGTTGCAAAAGATAGAGTTGCCAGTCTAGTTCGGATTTGACGTTCGGATCGGCCATGCGGGCGGTAAAGTCGCCCATTATCAAAGGACGGTCATAGCTGCGGATTACATCATAAGGAATAAAAGTCGCTTCCGGATTG
>OGMQ01000872.1_pt1 | contig 16629 bp, 28 predicted proteins | sample 1573291 | NCBI WGS metagenome assembly OGMQ01 (sample SAMEA2582008, study PRJEB24529) | metagenome | biome: Human gut stool | place: China | collected 2011
AATATCTTTCTGCCTTGTAAGCCGTAGGTCATGGGTTCGAGTCCCATAGGTGGATACGTCTGCCTTAGCTTAGCTGGTAGAGCAACGTATTTAAAATGGTTTCTGAACCCACATCTATTGTTAACGCAGTAATGTGGGTTATTTGCACTGAGAGCTGGGTTGGTAGGAGCAATCCGTCAGCCTCCGACTTTTAATCGGATGTTCCAGGGTTCGAGTCCCTGTCAGTGCACTATGCATTATACATCTCAAGAGACTATTGATTTAATTGTTTCTCTTAGAAAAGAGGGTAAGAATTACACCCAAATAAGAGAAGCAACTGGATGCAGCAAAGGCACAATATCTAAGTACTGCACCCAGTATGGTGTATCTAAAGACCCTAGAAAGGTTAATGAAATTACACCAGATTTATTACAAGAAATCCAAGAGAGATATAACGAACTAAAGAGTTTAAAGAAAGTGGCGAAAGAATATCATATATCAGCCAAACGACTTAGAATAGCGGGTATAGAAATTCTTAATCCTCAAAAGACTAAAGAAGAATTAACTTCTCAAGCATCTTGTGCAAGAAAGACTAAGTTAAAGGCTATCGAATATAAAGGAGGAAAGTGTATAGTATGTGGATATAATAAATCTATTAGAGCTTTACAATTTCATCATTTAGACCCTACCCAGAAGGACTTTGGGATTAGTGGTACTACTAAATCCTTTGAAAAATTAAAACCTGAGCTTGATAAGTGTGTTTTACTATGTGCAAATTGTCATGGAGAAGTACATGAAGGACTATTAGATATAAATAAATTTATATAAGGTGCTCATAACACCTCCTTTTCAAAATTTACTGTAAGAGGGTATACAGCAAACGCTTTTATAATCTAATTATTAAGTGTAAATGTCTTCCGAAGTAATCCCGTAAGGGTGCAGGCAAGACTAGAGTAGGACGCTCGAAGTAAATGTACTAAGCTATGAGAATTAGCCCTGACTATACTAGGTTAAAGTATAGTGTTTAATCATTCTAAATTGGGAGAATGAAAGACATTAAATGTAAAACCCATGCCCTCTGTTAAACCTATCCTTAGCCCTATATGGGGAGATGGATAGGTTTATTTAACTAACAAGATTAACATATTTATTCAGTAACTCTTATTAATTATGAAAGCAATTAGACTAATTAAGAAGGCTGTTAAGTGGTATTTAGAGAAGAGTGCAAACTCTTACGCTTACCCTACTGGAACTTTCCCTATTACAAAGGAGTAAGTTCCTATGACGCTGAAGGATATGTAAATCACAACTTATGGAGGTTTGCCAGAACGGTAATGGGCGAGACTTGAAATCTCAGGCAACGTAATCATCCGTTGAGTGGGTTCGACTCCTACAGCCTCCTCACTATTAATAAACAAAGTATTATGAAAGAAAGATTTAGAGCAGTTAACAAGATTAGTAAACACAAGATGTCCCTATTATGGGACAGAGCATTAGCCTGTTTCTACAAGGAACACGCTGTAGTTAAAGCTATCCAAGATGGCTTTACTGATGATAACAACCAGACATTATTAAAGAGATTTCAGTATCTTGAATCCCTCATAATGAATGGGCACTTTAAGAAGATGCCTCGTAAAATGAAGAAGGCATTTATAAGAGAACTATCAGCAAGATATAATCTTTGTCTGATTGTATTACAACATTGGGATGACTTTAAAGCATTAAAATAACATGATAGAATCAATTATAGTAGATATAGTATTTGATTGGACTTTCCTTAGCCCTTTAACTGAAAGAAGCAATATGGAAACAATTAGAGAAGTGGACAACACACAGGAACAAACAATGGCGCAAATGCAAGTTACGCCAGAAGTATATTACTAGACTTGAAATAGAAATGTTTTAAGTTATTTAATTTATAAGAAGTCTTACAGCAACAACATTAGCAATTCGATTATGGTTCGACTGGACTGGGTTCAACTCCCAGCAACCTCCCAAGCTATTAGTATTATATGGAGGTTGTAGTGTAACGGTTAGCACAGTATATGCAAAAAGAGACTTCTGATTTTTACCTATATGGTAAAATGCCCCAATAGCTCAACGGATAGAGCATCGGTCTTCTAAACCGATTATCTAGGTTCGATTCCTAGTTGGGGTACTGACTTGGCAAGGTTGGGATTAATCAGACTCAAGTACCCAATTCCATACACCGAAAGGTTAAAATGGGGAAGTGGTTCTAAGTATGGATAGTTAATGATTAATCCTTTTAGCATTAGACTGAGGATGTGGTAAGGGGAAGTTCCTTTATGTGGATGAGGTGCAATTACTAACATAAAATGTACGTGTTAGTCATAAATGGAAGTTGTTGCATGTGTAGGTCTAACATGGTGTCTGTAGTTCAGAGGAAGAACGCCTGATTGTGGTTCAGGAGGTCGAGATTTCGAAATTCTCCAGACACCCTATAATGAGTCTCCTGTTAGCTCACGTGGTTTTGAAGGGGTTACACCTAAACAATCCCTTCCTCTGGGGGCAGTAGCAAAGGTGGTCTATGCGGGGGACTGAAAATCCTTAGATAGTGGTTCAACTCCACTCTGCCCCACTAGCGATTAGTTAAAAAGAAGACTGACAGCAATAATTGCAAATGTTTGATACCAGGCGGTAGGTCTAGGGTTTGAGTCCCTACGTCAGCTATGCTGGTGTAGCTCAGTTGATAGAGCGGCTGCTAAACATAGAAGATGTCTTCTGCTGTTTTACAGAATTACAGGGTAAAGAAATTCTGAATGGAGGGTAAACCTTGATGGTGATAGGGGCTACCTGCTAAGTAGTTTCGCACATGTAAAAGTGTGTGTGGTTCGATTCCACTGCCCTCCTCGAATGTTTGGAGCTTTATTATAATTTAAAACTCTTTTATTATGAATGAAGTTCAACCTTTAAATCCACAAGTATTAGAGCAAAGCTCTAGTGTTCCCAATGTGGTTATAGCTGTAGTAAATCAGCTTATTAAAAAGAATTGGAATGGTCAGTGTAGTACCATTCGCGTGAATGATGTTCTTGGCTTTGTTGGCTTAGTTGCTAACTATCCCATCGAAGTTATCATGGGAAGTAATTGGATTGACTCGGCTAAAGCTCTGTATGAAAGAGCAGGCTATGTGGTATCAGAGTTTAATAACAATGGCAACAAGTACTTAGAGTTTAAGAAGCAATAATGCTGGGTTCGAATAACGGTTAATTCATCGCACTTTCTATGCGAAGATAGGGGTTCGATTCCCCTACCCAGTACCTTCATGCTGAATCCTCCCTACTTTTGTAGGCAATATTAATCCAGCATCACTCTTGGCGGATGTGAGGAAGAGAGTAGCCGAGACGTTAGCTAGCAACGTAGTCCGCAATGGTGGGATAGAAACGGCTAGCACCCACCACTATGCCCCTATCTACTAATGGTTAGGTAATCGGTCTCTCAAGCCGAAAATACGGGTTCGAATCCCGTTGGGGGTACTATTGCTAAGTGTAAAATCTATAACATGCCGCCTCACGAGCCAAATGTATGGGGAGAAATAAAGGGAGAATAGGATAGAAGGGAGTTCTGATGAACTTTAAAACATAAGAATAGGGCTACACCCTTCATCTTAGCAATTAACGAGGGCGTAGTGAAATGGTATAATATCACTCTGTCACAGTGAAGTTTGGGGTTCGAATCCCCCGCTCTCGGCTTGATACATCTGAGGTATCATTTAAAAGAAGACTTACAGCAACATCCTTAAGCATCAAACTTGTAATTTGAAAACGCTAAGAAAAAGTCTTCTGAATTTATAGTAAAAAGGTCAGGTGCAGTCGCCTGTAACAGTTGGTGAGGCTGCGAGTTCCTACGCCATTAAATTATATCTGTAAAATGGTATAGCTGTTACATACTATAAATAAATGCCGTCTTCGCATAGTGGTCGATTGCACCTCACTTGTAATGAGGTTCCGCAAGGACACGTCCGTTCGAATCGGACAGGCGGCTCAAATGACCTTTATGGTTAGAGATAATGTAATTTGCAAATGTAACTTATGTACATGTATTATGAGTAGTTTTAAAGAAGGCTTAAAGAAAAGCGGTTAGAGTGTACTAGATGCTAGAGCGCAGAATCTGTACGAAATGACCAAAATTGAAGAGGAAAGATTCTTGCAAGAATGCAAAATGAAAGTCCTCCGTCTACAGAATGAGCTGAACAAGCACAGAGACCTGTCTGTTAAATCTACAACTTCTTTAGAGGTTGGTAATGGTTTTGACCCCAAAACTTGGATTCAAAAGAGACATGAATTGGCTCGTCAGCTAAGAGTTGCCAAAATTGAGTATGCACTTGCTCTCAAGGTTGATGAAGAGGAATTTCCTTCTGATGAGTCAGCAGAGAACATTGATGTAGACTAATCATGGGAAGCGGTAGTTATTCTAGAGCAGTCTATGCTTGTTTATCCAAAGAAAGAGGTTATGATACCTCAACAGCTGATGAAGTTTTTGCAAATAAGAGACTATCAGCCTTAGCAGATATTAAGACCTCTAATGTACACGCCAGAACCTATAATACTAACATTAAGAAAGAAATGATTAATGTTGGTGTTAGGGAAAGCAGAGATAGTCAGGAACATCCAGAAACAACTCCAATTATTATTGCTCTTGATGTTACTGGTTCAATGCGTAGAACTCCACATGAAATGATTAGGGATAACTTCCCTAAACTTATGGATGCTTTGATGCAACTTGGTATTAAAGACCCACAGCTGTTATTTATGGCTGTAGGAGACCATGAGTATGATAGGTATCCTATTCAGGTGGGACAATTTGAATCAGACACCGAGAAGATTGTAAATTCACTACAAGAGTTTGTACTCGAAGGTGGGGGGTGGAGGTAATTATGGTGAGAGCTATCTAATGGCTCATATAGTTGCTGGTTATCACACTGAAACTGACTCTTCTGTCTATTGATGGAGCTTCTCTAGAGGATTTTATGGGCTATCAAAAGCCTGCTAATCCTATTACTGCTAAGGAAGCTATTGAGAAAGCACAAGAGCAGTATAACGTATTCCACATCCATATTACTAATGGCAGTAATGGTAGTAGACCTAAGTCAAGTTGGTACGACTTACTTGGTCAGCATGTATTAACTAGTAATTCTAGCAATATACATAATATTATTGCTGAAACCATTAAGGAGTATGAAGGAGCTACTAATGTACAGAGTGACGTAGTGAGTGATGTAGTAAGTGAAGAGACAAGTAGTTATACCTATTAAGAGTAATGAACAGGATTGTATTAGGCTCATTCTTTGGTGATGAGGGTAAAGGGCAAACTGTCCACAACCTATGTAAGGAAAGCCCAAGAGAAGGAACAATAGTAGTTCGCTTTAGTGGTGGACACCAAGTAGGACATACCGTAAGGTGCGGAGAGTTAGAACACACATTCAGTAATTTTGGAAGTGGAACTTTACTTGGCATACCAACCTATTGGTCTAACTATTGCACAGTAGACCCTATTACCGCTATGAAGGAATTAGGGGATTTAAATAAATTAGGAGTTAGTCCTGAGATTATTTATCATCCTTTATGTGAGGTTGTTACTCCATTTGACGTAATAAGTCAATGGAACAATGCTGAGAATCTCCGACATGGCACAGTGGGTTCAAACCTACTCTTGATAGAGCAGCTGCTGGTTATCATTTAACAGTTGTTGATTGCTTAAACCTAATGGTACTTAGAAATAAGATAGCATCAATAATTGATAACTACTATCACTTTGACTCTGTTAGTCATCCTATGTATAACATTGATGAATGGTGTATAAGTGCCTTCAGTTATTTTAGTAAAATGGCTACAGTAGCTGATATTAGCTATTTGAAGTTATTCTCATATAAAGTATTTGAAGGCTCACAAGGTATTCTATTAGACCAGAGGTTTGGTATAATGCCCTATTGCACTCCAAGTAATACTACTTGTCAGAATGCAATGGAAATCATCAATAAGTTACCTGCTGACTGTACAGAGCATGTCTATGTTACTAGACCGTATATTACACGACATGGTAACGGTCCATTCCCTTCTATTAAGCCTATTATTGATGTAGAAGACCCTAGCAACAAGTTTAATGAATTTCAGAAAACTATGAGAGCCATTGAATTTGATATTGAATTGTTTAAACATTCTATGTTAGTAGATTCTATGTTTTACCCTAAAGAGGATAAGAAGCTAATTGTGGTTACTCATCAAGATGAAATACCGTCTGATTTTCCACATTTAGAAGGGGCAGTATCATTTTACGACAAATTATGTTATAATGTATAGTAACCTACTAGACGACATACAGCAAACATTCTAACTTTCTTTAAAAGTGGACCTTCTAGTTCCCATTCTAGCAGCAAAAAATCAAATGGGTGTCGTCAGAAGTCTTTGGGCTATGGTGTAATGGTAGTCACATCAGATTTTGGTTCTGAGAGTCCAGGTTCGAGTCCTGGTAGCCCAACAAAATAAGTGTAGTGCGTTGGAGACTGGTCCAACCTTGCTATTCAAGAGTCGGTAAAGCCAGCTGGATGAATCCGATGAGAATATCCTCTAACGAAACCAGAGCCGCTAGCAACTATAATACTTAGAGAGCAATATGTGCAGAGAGCTACACTTATTTTTAGATTAATATCATATCGTGAGATGAATCAACTATAAAAAGATAAACTACTTACGATGCTTTCGCAGGATTCAAGTAAATCTTGCCTATTTTGGACCTATAGCTCAGTCTGGTCAGAGTACTTCTAGCTATAGGTTTATAGGGACGTATCCCCTCAAGCTTATACCTTGCAGAAAGGGTAGTCGGTCGCACGTGGGTTCAAACCCCACCGTCCCTACTATTTTTTAGTTAAGATTTACAATTTGTACCATAATGTTTGGAATTATGATTAAATTCATATATATTTGTATATGAATTACAATGATTATAACTCCCAGAAATTAAGAGGTCTAAAGCGTAAATTGGAGCTAATAGAATCTCGTGGTGGTAAATGTGAGGTATGTGGATATGACAAGAACATAGCTGCACTAGAGTTCCACCATATTAACCCAGATGAGAAGGAATTTCAATTAGATATGAGACATTTATCCAACACTAGCTTAGAAAGACTTCAGAATGAAGTTAATAAGTGTCAGTTACTTTGTGCAAACTGTCATAGGGAGGTACACAATCCAGAACTTGAAGTAGAGGAAGTTAATAGCTTAGTTCAAGTTGAAGCTAGGGATAAGGTATCATTTAATAACCCTACGGGCTCTGTGTGTCCTGTATGTGGTAAGAGATTCCCAAAATCTAAAGGTAAGATATACTGCTCAAAGGAATGTAGAGAGAAAGACAAAAACTATCCTTCTAAGCAGGAAGTATTAGAACAATATGAATTACTGAAGACTTGGGATAAAGTTGCAGAGTATTTTGGACTAACTCGCAGGATTATTCAAAGGATTCGGAATCAATAATCAGGAGGTCGGGGGTTCAAAGCCCTCTAGGTCCACCTCGACTACTGGAAGGTAGAGTAGATAGATTACTATAGCCTAGGTAATGTAGTAATCTATGGGAGTTAGCTCAGGGGAACAGAGTGCTAGGAGTCATGTCCTAGAAGTCGGTGGTTCGATTCCATCACTCCCAACAAACAATTATCGCTCATGAAACATTTATTATTAGTTCTAATGTTTATTTCCTTAGTTGGTCAGCATAATGTTACAGCAACATATTACCATGCAGGACCAAAACATGGATTATCATGGTACACAGCTAGCGGAAATAAAATTAATACTGAGCAGTTAAATGCTGGTAAGTTAAGATGGGTAGCACTCTCTCGTGATTTATTAAGACATTATCACTATGGAGATACCATTATTGTGATTTCTGACAATCCTAAACTTAGAGGCAAATGGGTTGTTATGGATAAGATGCACCAAAGGCATAGGAATAGAATTGACTTTCTGACTCCTTCTGGTAATAATTTGGGGATGTTAAAACCAACAAAAGTAAAAATAAAGAAACAATGATACTATATTGGACAGGAGTACTTATAGCCCTATGTATAAATTTGGCTATATTATGGTATGTAAACAAAACTGAAGGTGTGATTACACTTGGCAATCTTATTCTTGCTATTACGTGTTCATTGGCTTCATTACTTGAAATTGGTGTACTAATAGTGGCAACTTTAATTTACATCTTAGCTAATGCAGACACCATAGTTATATGGAGGAGTAAGAAGAAATAATGATGGAATATACTATAATTGCCTCTGTGGTGGAATTGGTAGACACGTCAGATTTAAGCTCTGATGCCCTTTACGGGCGTGTGAGTTCGAGTCTCACTGGGGCTACACCCTTGAATTTACTCTTAATCCTTAAATATAATCAGTATGGACATTTTTAGCAAGACAGCAGCAGGATTTAGTAAGGAAGTAGACAGTGCAATGTCTACATTTAAGAGTACTATTACGAAGCTCAAAGCAACAGCTGAGAAAGCTATTGCAACTAAAGCTGAAAAGCAGGAAGAAATCAAAAAGCTGGAAACAGAATGTACAGCTCTAGATGGAGTTTCTACTAAAGCTAATAACTTGGCTGCCAAGTTAGAAGCATTATTCGAATAAGCATGAAGGTTGAGAACTTAATTGACCATCCCATTGACTTCACTACCATTGAGGGATGCAAATCCTTTGATGATTGGGTAAATGGTGATATTTCTAATGCTTTCTACTTAGGATTTCTAAGAGAAGAATTTAGTGAATATGTACCCAAAATGAATGAGAGTGAAGAGGGTATTCAATTCCTAAAGAGTATGGCTACAGCAAACACCAATGCTAAGAAATACTTAAAGGAACTCGCCAGATTGATAAAGCCTTACTTGGAAAGTAAGAATGGGTTTGTAATCCTTGATATGATTAACGACGTACTAGAGAGAGTATCTCTAGAGAAGGATAATGATATTTACGGAGTTGCCCTAGTATTAGGCATTTATACTGATTACCTATTTAGCACACAAGCAAAGGCATGAGTTCTTATATATGTTATACTGATGGGGCCTATTCAGGTACTCGTAATCAAGGAGGTATTGGATTTATCATCCTTAAAGATGGTAAGGAAGTTGCCAGATATAGTAAAATGTATAAGAACACTACAAACCAAAGAATGGAACAAATGGCGGCTATTGTTGCCTTAGAATCTATTGCCACACCTTCCGAAGTTACAATAATTTCTGACTCTCAGTATGTGGTTAGTACATATACTAAGAATTGGAAAAGAAAGGCAAATTTAGACTTATGGAAAAGGTTTGACAAGGCGATTGCGTTTCATACTAAGGTTGAGTTTGAGTGGACTAAAGGTCACGCAGACGACCAATATAACAAGATTTGTGATAAGCTAGCACAAGAAGCTAGTAGGACTGTAGAGATTACTAATTAACAAATGTAAATTCTTCTATATGAAATACAAGAAAATGGTAGCTAACTTAGAGGCAGCTAAGAGATGGTGGGATGCTCAACCTGAAACTTTCAAGAAGGCAACTACACGTCCTGGCTCCGTTAAATGCAAATCTGTTAATAGAGGTAAATAACCACTTCGAGTTTAAGGTTAAGTAGGACTTGCGCATATCTACATACCGTAGGTATTAAAACCTTTCTACGAAAGTAGATAAACCTATCGCGGAGAGGACAGTGGTGACTCTCCATTTGACCCTATAGCTTAGCTGGTAGAGCTGCGGACTCTTAATCCGTCGACCAGGGTTCGAATCCCTGTGGGGTCACAAAGTAAAGTTGAGGTAATAAAGAAGAAGAGTGATGCCGCTTGCTCGTGAGAGTAGGCGGCATTTTTTATGGTCTAGTAGCTCAGCTGAACAGAGCGTTCCCCTCCTAAGGGAAAGGTCATGGGTTTGAATCCCATCTGGACTACAAATTAATAGATAATCTTATGGAAAATACTAAACAAGCAGCCCTACGATGGGTTAAAGATGGAAAGCCATGTACATATAGATATGGGCTGGCATACAGAGGAGCAAAAGCAAGACGTATCTCTAATGAAGAAGCTTTAAACAAACTTACTAATGAAAAAGCTTGGAGTTTTGGAATGGGTTTCTATGAACTCAGTTGGTCAAAGTTTGAAGGTGAACCTTGCTTGGAGTTTAATGAATTGCATGAAAATGATTTATATTAATTATGTTTACTAATTCATGCTTTATTAGAAAGAATACTCCTGAATTAAGAGAAAAACTAAAGTATCTAGGATATGATATAAGTTCAATAAAGGAAAGTTCAGAATGTATTGCAACAAGCTATGTTAATGAAAAAGCAGTTGGAATTTCAGAAGATTCTTTTGATGACACTAACCCACATCATACGTGGAATTGTGCTGGAAGAATAGATTGCAAAGACAATGAAAAATTATTCTTAGCTCTAGCTGCTTTACAAGATGATACAGATATTGACCAATGGTTTGTCTATCCAGAAGAAGATAAATGGTTTATATGCGATTATAGTGATATTGAGGCTGAGAGAAACTCCCCTTCTACTAGAATGTCATGTCAGGCTGCATGGTTTTATAAAAGCCATAAGGCTACAGTCAACGAACTTATTAAACATTTTCAAAAATGAAATATATTACTGATTGGAAAGATTCTGATAAAGATGTAGAATACTACCTTTTAAAGAATAAAGGAGAATATGATGAACAGGTCACTCAAGTAAGGTACTTAATTTCTGAAATTAAGAGTAATCATTGCAATACTGTCTTATCTTATCCAAAAGATGCTTTAGAAATCCTAAAGAAGGAAAATCCTACTAGAGAATGTAAAACTTATAGGTATTACAGAGACGGTTGGGGTTGCATTTATGAAAATATTTGTGTTATTGAATTATTATGAAAGTATATGATGTTTTAAAATCCGCTGAAGAAATTTATGTGGAAGAAATCATGAAAAGAAACAATGAAGCAAATCCTGGAATGTGTTGGTGCTTAAAGGTGGCTGCTACCAAAAATATGGATTTTAAGGAGAAAAATAGGAAAGGGCATCCAACTTATAAAGACTTGGTTACTAATATTCCAGAGTTTACTCCAGAGTTCCTTAAAGCTACGAAGCCAATCAAAACAGCAGGACTAGATTTCTGGTGGGATTTAAAAGACAAACAATCAAGAATGAATGCATTTCGACTTCTTAGAAGTATTTATAACAGAGTGATAAAGAATTTATTTATTAATAATAGAGGGATGTAGGCTTGGAAGTAGCCATCATTTAAAGAGTTGCGAGCGGAAGTTAATGGGAAACCCATAAGTTGTGTCTAGCTAACACAATGTGGACAAGCGTGAGGTATAGAACTTACTGGTCCTCCCGTAGAACCGCAGGGAGACATAAGCATTAATCTCGGAGAGTAGTATTCCAAGTCTGAAATGGCGAGGGTTCCTATACGTTGCTCAATGTGATATTAAGTGTCGGAGTCTATTACTGATAAGTTCCAATAGTACGAGATACCTTAGCCGTTACTAGGAGAACGAAAGTCGGCTAGTGCATATCTTAAGTCACTGTGCACATACGTTCAATGTCAGTAATCGCCCTTAGAGCATTTGATGTAACAGCACACCCTCTATTCCTTTAGTCCTATAGTTTAATGGATAAAATGCTGGTCTACGGAACCTGAGTTCCCAGTTCGAATCTGGGTGGGACTACTAAATAACAAATAATATGAAAGAATGGTTAAAAGAGATTAGGGATGAGTGGTTTCCCAAGCCCAAGCCTTTAAGTGCTTTGGATGCTTATACAATCACTAAATATGGGTTAAAACTGGATGAAACAACTTTGCATACGAAATGTATCCAGGAAATAGCTTCGCTTATGCAAGCTAAATCTCAGAGAAATTCGTATAGCTTAGTGTTTGACCTGGATGAGAATTTACCTGAACTTGGTAAGTACTTGGAAAAGTATTATACTGATTTAGGATTTAATTGCTTCATCCTTGATTCTAAGATAGACGAGAGGATTGAATGTCCTCAACTATATCTTAGTTGGCGTAAGAAAGCTGTAAATAGCTTGTAAGAGGACACTATTGCCTTTATAGAGATGCACCTAATATGAGAGATTAGTATTTTTTAAACAACCAAAGACTGAACTAATGTTCAATAAAATCATTTACGTCACTTTGCTGATAATTGCTACTATAGCTTTTGTTAGCGGTGTGGGATGCCTATTGAGTATGGCTAGTTGGGTTGCCAATATCTTAGGGATTATTGTAATTCCAATCTATGCTTATCTTGTAGTTAAATTAGTAAAACTTATATTTAAAAATCGAGGTGTTTATGGCAAACAGTAACAGAACTCTTGGATTCCTTGGAGGAGTCATAGTTTTAGCTATTCTTGTAATAGTGTTTTTCTCTTGTTTCAGTATTTCCAGAATTGATTCTGGTCAGACTGGTGTGATGGTCAATCTTGCTGGTAGCGAGAGGGGTGTAGACGATGCAAAAGTTGAGACAGGATGGGTAGTTTATAACCGCTTTACTAAGCAGTTATTTGAGTATCCAGCTTATGCTCAGATTGTGGATTATGCTCCTTTTGATATTCAGGATAAGAAAGGAACTATCTTTGAAGCAGACCCAACTATTGAGTATTACATTGAGCGTGAGAAAGCTAAAGATGTATTTCTAAGATATAGAAAGGACATTGAGGCTTTAGAGCAAACTGCAATACTTACTGAAGTAAAGAATGCTTATAAGGATATTTCTGGCTTATATGAGACTGACTCTCTGATTAACAACAGACCTCAGTTTGAAAAAGAAGTTGAGGACTTGTTAAGAGCTAGGTTGAGCGAGAAGGGATTTACATTTAGTAATATCCAATCCTCAGTTAAGCCAAACAAAGCTCTGCAGGACGCTATTGATGCTAAGAACACCGCAGTTCAAAACGCATTAAGAGTAGAAAATGAAAAGAAAGCTGCTATTGCTGAAGCTGAGAAGATAGTAGCAGCTGCTAAGGGTAAAGCCGATGCCAATAGGTTATTGGAGCAATCTATCACTCCAGAATTACTACAACTCAAAGCTATTGAGAAGTGGGATGGCACTATGCCATTATCTGTAGGTGGTGGAACGTTACCTTTCTTGAATCTCAAATAATTTCTCAGCAAAACAAAAAAATAACTTAAAATTATGGCAATCAATTTGCAAAAGGGTGGACGCATTGACCTTTCTAAGGAGTCCACAGCTAGTGTGTTTAGAATTGGTTTGGGCTGGGATGCAGCACAACCTGGTAAAGAATTTGACTTGGATGCTATGGCACTGATGTTGAAAGCTGATGGCAAAGTCCTCAGTGATGCAAACATGGTGTTCTATGGCAACTTGGAAGACCCCGCTAAGTCTGTAAAGCATTCTGGTGATAACCGTACTGGTGCTGGTGATGGTGATGATGAAACTATCACAGTAGACACTGCTAAGGTTCCTGCTGAAGTACAGGAAATCGTAGTGCTGGTAAACATCCATGATGCTAAGAACCGTCAGCAGAACTTTGGTATGGTACGCAATGCTAAAGTAAACCTGTATGAAGGTGCAGAAGGCAACAACATTCTTGCTAAGTATGACTTGGAAGAAGATGCTTCTATGGACAGAGCGTTGGTATTCTGTAAGCTATACCGTAAGGATGGTAGCTGGAGATTCCAGGCTGTGAATGAGGGTAAAGGTAGCTATCAGTCAGTGCTGTTGTGTGACATTCTGGCTGGTTATGGTATTGATGCTGATCCAAAGGATTTATAACTATGATAAATCTATCTAAGGGTGGCAGAGTTAATCTGTCTAAGGGTGATAACGGTAATAAGTTATCTAAGGTATTCTTTGGAGCAAACTGGGGAGCTATCAAGTCTGGTGGCTTCCTGGGTTTTGGCGGAAGTACGGAAGCTGTAGACTTGGATGCTTCTGTGGTTCTCATGGATGCTAATAAACGCAAACTTGAGACTGTTTACTTCGGTAATAAGAACTCAAGAGACGGAGCAATCCATCATTCTGGTGATGATTTAGTAGGTGATACCGACGGAGATGACGGAATGGATAATGAGACTATTTCAGTAGAACTGGATAGAATCAGACCTGAAGTTTCGTATGTTGCTTTCATCCTTAACTCATATCGTCACCAAAGATTCGACAAGATTCCTTATATGGGTCTGAGAATCTACACTACTGCTGACGGACGCCCAGTAACTCGTCCAAATGCTAATCCCAACATATTGGCTAAGTTTAACTTGGACAATGATAGCAAAGACCCTGATACTACATTCGTTGGTCGGGAAGCTATTATCTTGGGAGTTGCTTATCGTAAGGACAGTGAATGGAAATTCAAGGCTTTGGGCAACACTGGCTCTTGGCAATCTATTAGTGAAATCGAAAGGGTATTACCTAATTTTATTTAATTATTATGACAGAAGAAGTAAAAGCATTGCGCGAAGAAATCTTTGCGGATGGAAAAGTAACCAAGGAAGAACTCTTGGATTTGTGGAGAAGAAGGATGCGCAGGAGGAAACTACCTGTGAATTTGATTCGTTATTCGCTGAAGCAGCTATGGCTTGGCTGTTAGCTGATGGCAAAATCGCTGAGCATTACAGAGATGGCAATGAGGTTCCTCAGAGCTTGATTGCTGCCTTCCCCCGAATACTTCGAAGAGGACTAAACCTTTTTTCTTTTATGGGTGGGAAACCACCCTTTAATAATTAAATAACTTAAAAAGATGGATATAGATTTGTTAAAGGGTTTGAGTGATGAACAAGTTAGTCACAATAGAGACTGCTATGGTTCTAACGTACTAACCCCACCCAAAAGAGACCCTTGGTATGTGCTTTTCTTTGAGAAGTTCAAAGACCCATTGATTCAGATACTTAGCGTTGCAGCTGTAATTGCTTTAGTATTGGGCATTATTAAGTCAGAGTATTTGGAACCTATTGGTATTATTATAGCCATTTTATTGGCAGTAACCATTGGGTTCTTAAATGAGTATAGTGCATCTAAGAAATTTGATGTACTTACTTCCAGCTCTGATGATTCACTTGTCAAAGTAAGGCGAAATGGTGTGGTAACTCAGGTGGCTAGAAAAGACCTGGTTGTTGAGGATGTAATTCTATTGGAAGCTGGTGAGGAAACCCCAGCTGATATTATAGTTATGGAATCACATAATCTAAAGGTTAATGAATCCGTGCTAACTGGAGAATCAAAAGCTGTTAATAAACAACCTAAATCTGAGGGAGAGTTAAATGCAACTTATCCTTCATGGCTATTACTAAGAGGTACTATCATTGAAGAAGGTACTGCTACTGGTGTAGTAAACAAGGTTGGTGATATGACAGCATTTGGTCAAACAGCTCGTAAAGCTGCCGAGATTACTGATACCGAAACACCTCTCAACAAGCAGCTTAATGGTCTTGCTGATTTAATCAACAAGATTGCGTTTGGAGCTGCTGGCTTCCTAATCTTAGCTTTATTAGTTCGATATTTCTTTATCGAACAGGCATATATTGGGCAGGACTGGATGCAAATTACGAATGACCTATTGGCTTTCTTAATGATTGCAGTTGCATTGATTGTGGTTGCAGTTCCAGAAGGATTACCAATGGCTGTTACACTAGCGTTAGCATACTCTATGAAGAGAATGTCTAAAGCTAATAACTTAGTTCGTAAGATGCACGCTTGCGAGACACTTGGGGCTACTACTCTTATTCTTACCGATAAAACGGGCACTCTAACTGAGAATAAGATGAAAGTAGTTAGTGAAGTAATGTCTGATAGGGCGTACCTAACTATAAATGCTTTAGCCAATTCAACAGCCTATGTGGATGGTGACAAAACTGTAGGTAATCCTACAGAAGGAGCTATAATTAAACACATGGATGCTGGTAACTTGCTTGACGATATAAGGAGACATAATGCTCCTGTATTCCGATTGGATTTCTCAAGTAAGACTAAATTTATGCTAACCGTTATCCGTCAGGAAGAGGCTTATGTCTGCTTAATGAAAGGTGCTCCTGAAGTAGTTAAAGCTATGTGTAAGGAAACCGATGTATGCGGAGAAGCTGAAGAGCAGAATAAGGGTAGAAGAGTTATAGGCTTTGCTTATAAGGAAACTATGACCTTAGAAGATGCTCAGAAACTGTCTGACTTTACCTATAACGGTTTTATGGCTATTGAAGACCCAATCCGCAAGGATGTACCTGATGCTATTAAAGCAGCGAGAGAGGCAGGTATCAAAGTTAAAATCATTACTGGTGATAACCCAGCAACAGCATCTGAAATTGCTAGACAAGCTGGGCTTAGCGACAATCCTCAATCTATGGCGGGTATTGACATTAGAAACAAGACCAATCCATATGATTCTGTAACTGGTATCGCAAACATTGATGTATTTGCTAGAACCAAACCTGAAGATAAGCAAACCTTAGTAAAGGAATTTCAGGCTTTAGGGGAAGTAGTTGCTATGACTGGTGATGGTACTAACGACGCACCAGCTTTAAATCATGCAGAAGTAGGTATCGCTATGAATAACGGTACTGACGTAGCTAAGGAAGCAGCTGACATTATTCTGCTTGATAATTCATTCCCATCTATCATTTTGGGAGTAAAGTGGGGTAGGAGTTTGAAAAAAAACATTCAGCA
>OGMQ01000893.1_pt1 | contig 16271 bp, 9 predicted proteins | sample 1573291 | NCBI WGS metagenome assembly OGMQ01 (sample SAMEA2582008, study PRJEB24529) | metagenome | biome: Human gut stool | place: China | collected 2011
CGGAACCCACACTGAATCCCGTATTTTACATTTACACAAAATATTTTATAGTGCCCCTCAAAAATTCATTTTTCGATTAAGACTACAAATAAGTTTTTCACAGTAAAATCAAACGAGAAACACTCCAGCAAAAGATCCTAAAAACAGACTTATCTCTATTATTATTGATATCCCATTTCTTGAATATTTATATTCAAATATCGGCCCAATTTGAGCCGATATTCTTAATTTAAAGGTATACGCAATATCCAACAACCTATCATTCCCAAGATAACTTTAATTGGAATTATATTCTAACCACTTCTTTATAGTTTTTTTGGTTGTTTGTTGTAATCCTTCAAGTTGGTGTGGATCATCGTTCGCATATCGTATTATCAGATTAGGATTATCTTGTAGATCTTCATACAATCTTATTGCAAAGAAATTATCCTCTTCTGTTACCATCTTCTCAATCAATAATGGAATGATTTCTTTTCCCATAGCCTTTAAATCGGCATATTGAGGTAAATTTCTTGTAGTAGCAGTGTTATTACTAAGCGAGTAATGCCATGCTTCCTTCCATTCATTAAACAGAGATTCAAACCTTGAACTATCTCTACATGTTTTTACTTTTCTAGCAATCATCATCAACTCATCCGGTGAGAAGATTATATTTTCGTGAATATCCTCACTTATTTCTTTCATTGCATTAGCATCTATTTCACTTAGACTACGGGTAGGAGAAACTGCCCCATAGGTTTCCACAGGAACTCCATACATTCCATTAGAAAACACACTTACAAGGTGCCACAATAGCCACATACGCCCCATCTTAGAATAAGGTGCCTCGCAATGGGGACTACCTCCAAGAGATGCATGCAGAGGGGTATTTCCCCAACCCCAAACTACAGGATAGTATCTTGATATTGAGGTTGCCCCTTTCATGTAATCATAAGCGGCATGATACACGGAACTCGCATTTTCATATCCATATCTTACTTGATCCCAAGTACTAAACTCTATCCACTTATTATTAAACCCCAACGAATAGGCAAAACAATTATATCCAGATGACGGATAATTCATAACAACTGTATTGGAATATTCAACTAAAGGAAACGATTTCCTTAAAGCATTCCTTTCAGCAGAAAAGAGAGGTCGTGGGAAAGAGTTCCTGATCAATTCGCGCTGTTCATCTGTTAATTGAGAATCCCAATTATCAGGAAGAATATACCCTCCCCCTGGTAGATTTGATCGTGTCTTAGCCATCGGTCCAATAATGCTATAAATATAATCCATAATTTCAAGGCTATCAAGCAAATTAACAGTTTGTATAGCCACTTCATTAGCCGGCTTTACAGATTCCTCAACGGTACTTACAATATCTTCGCTACTACAAGCAAAAATACACAACAGAGCGAATACTACAGTTAATTGCTTCATATCACAAGTATTTAAGGTGAATATTATACGAATGTATATATTTTTTTCGAGCATTCCTAACACTTTTCTGTTTTTTTACTCAATAATATTCCATTCTTTTGTTATTAAATGATATAGATGCTAGTGACTTTAAAAACCTTTTGAATATTTTAAAATAGCAGCAGCCAGAGGAGATGCAATCGCATGGTTAAATCTTGGAAATATGTATATGACTGGACAGGAGCATCCTTAAAATAGATGACTTCACCTTATCATTTTCAATAATAAGGTGAAATCAGCATACGATTCAGACTGAAATTATTCAGGTAAAATCTGTTCGATCTCTTTCAACTCATCTGCCGAGAACTCCAAATGATCCAACGCTTTTAAATTGTCGGCTAACTGGTTGACAGAGCTTGCGCCCACAATCACCGAAGTCATCCGTTCGTCTTTCAATACCCATGCCAGTGCCATTTCAGCAAGTGTTTGTCCACGTCGGAGGGCTATTTCATTCAACTGGCGGGCGGCTTCTACCTTTTCAGGCGTCACTTGCGAAAGCTGGAGAAAACCCGAAGAACGTGCGGCACGAGAACCTTCCGGAATACCATTCAAGTATTTATCTGTCAACAGTCCTTGCGCCAAAGGAGAAAAGGCGATGAAACCGGAACCATATTCTGCTGCCAGCGGAAGTGTTTCCGCCTCCACCTCACGGTCGAACATACTATACCGATACTGGCTGATGAGACAGGGAACACCGGCTTTTGCCATCATTTCATAGGCTATGCGTGCTTGTTCGGGGGGATATTTGGAGATTCCGATATACAGCGCTTTCCCTTGTTTCACGATATCAATCAATGTCTGAATGGTTTCTTCGACCGGAGTAACTCCATCATAACGATGGCTATAAAAGATGTCGAAATACTCCAACCCTGTCCGACGGAGACTTTGGTCAATGCTCGCCATCAGATTTTTACGGGAGCTATTTCCGCCATAAGGACCAGCCCACATGTCATGACCGGCTTTGGAAGAGATGATCATTTCATCCCGATAACCCTGAAAGTTCTCTCGCAAAATTCGTCCGAAATTAATTTCGGCACTTCCGGGAAGAGGGCCGTAATTGTTCGCCAGGTCGAAATGAGTGACACCATGATCGAATGCATACTTAATCATGTCGGTTGCCACATCGAAATTGTCCACACTACCGAAGTTGTGCCACAACCCCAAAGAGATTAAAGGTAACTGCAAGCCGCTCTTGCCACAATATTTATAGGGCATCCGTTCGTAGCGTCCGGCTGCCGGCTGATAACTGAAAGAGTTTTCCATAAAACAGAATGTTTATATTTTCCTTTCACAAAGAAAGGAAAATATATTTTAATAATACTTTTGAACCAGCCTAAATTTTACGGCAGCATTATTTAAATAAAATTTCCATAACAACCCTGACAGTCTCTTTACTTGAGACAATTAAACAAAAATATAAAACCGTTCTACCCCTTACAAAAAACAATAGCCGGTAGTCCACGTTACCTAAAAAAATAGAAAAATATGATAACTATCAAGGTTAAATTTAGAGAATCAACAATTAAGAAAAAGAAAGGAACCATCTATTATCTGTTGACAAGGAATAAAGAATACAGAGAGATAACAACTCCGTATAAGATTCATTCACACGAGTGGAATGACAAGCGTTCGCTAATTGCGATATCAAATGCCGAATACCAGCGCAGATATGAACTGCAGCTCATTGAAAACTCCATCATCCGGGATATTCGACACCTTCAGCACATTCTGACAAGTGAAAACAACATTGATACCATCATCAAACTTTTCAAAAAAATTCAAGGTGAAAGCCTATTATCCGTATTCAGCAAGAGTGTCACAAATGATTTGTATATCAAGAACCAACCCCGAACCGCAAAATCATATATAGCTTCAGTAAAAAGTTTCCTCCGGTTCAGAAACGGAGTTGACATTTCTTTCGAAGAACTGACTCCTAAACTTATTTCAGACTACGAAAGATATCTGAAAGAGCAGCAGATATGTAATAATACTATTTCATTCTATATGCGAAACCTAAGAGCCATTTATAATAGAGCTGTCGAAGAAAGCTATACAGAACAAAAGCATCCGTTTAAAAAAGTATTCGTAGGCAATGATAAAACCATCAAACGGGCAATAGACGAAGATGTCATATCAAGATTAAAAACATTGGATTTATCGTCAAAACCACGATTGGCTTTTTCACGCGATATGTTTATGTTCAGCTTTTATGCACGAGGGATGGCTTTTATTGATCTGGCGTACCTAACCAAAGAGAATATTCAAGGAGAATATATTATTTACCGACGCCATAAGACCGGACAAGAACTTAGCATAAAACTAGAAATATGCTTAAAAACTATTATTGATAGATACTCTCATTACAGTAACGGAACTTTCTTATTTCCTGTTTTATCAGAAAGTACACAGAATTATGATAGTGCCTTGAGACTTCATAATATTCATTTAAAGAAAATCTCCGGCTTCATGGGACTTCCCAAACCTTTGACTTCATACGTGGCGCGCCATAGTTGGGCTACACTAGCCAAGAAAAAAGGTATATCTACACAAATCATCAGTGAAAGTATGGGACATAATAGCGAAAAGACAACCCGAATATATCTCTCATCTCTTGACAGGTCCGTGATTGATGATGCTAATGCCAAACTGATTTCCGGTATATAAGAATATATGCAGGACTGCAAGATGGAATTAAAGTCTATGCATAATCAATTGATTTACAAATTATTGTTCACTGCAATTCTTTCTCTTCAAAAGAGACGGAATAAAATATTTATTTGCAAAATAAACAATTTAAATCTTTACTCGCAAGTATTTCTCAAACAATGTTTAAGCTATATTCAAAATAATCAGATCACTATGAATTCAAGCTACCGCAAATATATTTACCCATATTTCACAAATAAAAGGAACTTTCCGTCAGCCAAGCGCACAACTACACATCTAATTATAAGACGATTACGCACATAATACAAGTTTTATTCCGTCTCTTTTGAAGAGAAAGAATAGGCAGATATTACATTTTTTTCAATTAACGAAACAAACTGGCAAATAGTACAAACTTAAAAACACACATACAAAAATAATCAACAAGTAAATATAATGAAAATAAGAAGTATTTTCACCCTCCTCATCCTAACCCTCCTCGTTTCATACTCGAGAGCGCAGGATATAGCCATAAAAACAAATTTACTTTACGGAGGTTATACCTATACCCCGAATCTTAGTCTTGAAATAGGTTTGGGTAAAAGAAGCACACTCGATTTAGGCGGCGGCTATAATCCCTGGAATCTTGACGGAACGGCTGAAAACAACAAAAAACTAGTCCACTGGCTAGGCGAAATAGAATATCGTTACTGGCTATGCCAACGCTTCTCCGGACACTTTCTCGGAGTGCACGTTCTCGGTAGCCAATATAATATTGCGCAACAGGATTTGCCACTCATATTCGGTAAAGGTTCTAAAGAATACCGCTTCGAAGGCTATGGCTACGGAGGGGGAATTTCATACGGCTACAACTTCTTTCTAGGCATACGATGGAGTATTGAAGCCAATCTAGGAATCGGATATGCACGCTTGCACTATGACAAGTACAAATGCCAAAAGTGCGGCGAAAAGATCGGAACAGAAAGCAGAAATTATTTCGGTCCTACGAAAGCAGGAATATCACTGATATATTACCTTAAATAGACAAACAAACATGAAAAGACAATATATGCTATTCGTCATCGTGTTGTTGTTCTGCACGAACACATCAGCACAGCAAAAAGAGTATTCCGGGAAAATACACGTCACGGCGCTGTCCCTGCAACAAGAAGGGGATTCAGTGTACGTGAAACTCTCTTTCGACATTTCCGGGGTAAACGTAGATTCACGTCGTTCGATCAGCCTGGTTCCCGCTCTGGTAGCGGCAGGCGACAGACTGGACCTGCCCGAAGTAGTCGTCAAAGGACGTGAAAACTATAACGTGTACCGACGGGAAACCGCCTTGATGAGTAACCGGGAAAAAGCGGCGTATGCCGCAGAAGCTCCGTATGCAGTCGTCCCCGGATTCAAATCGGGGAACGCAAAAACAATTGCATACAGCGTAGCCGTGAAATACAATCCGTGGATGGCGGACGCAAAGCTGGATATGTATGAAGACCTTTGCGGCTGCGGCAATCCTGCGCGGAGGATAGGCATCACCATGCTTGCCAACCGTATAACGCTAGAGAAAATAATAGAGCCGTACGAAATAACTCCCAGCATGGCATACGTGCAACCTGTCGTCGAACCGGTAAAGAGACGCGAAATCATCAGCGAGGCTTTTCTGGATTTCGTTGTAAACAAGACCGACATCCGCCCCGATTACATGAATAATCCGCAGGAACTGAAGAAAGTCACCGACCTCGTTGCCGGGATAAAAGACGACCCGGACGTCACAGTCCGCGCGATCAACGTAATCGGCTACGCTTCACCGGAAGGCTTGCTGTCCAACAATCAACGGTTGTCCGAAGGCCGGGCCAAAGCACTGACCGATTATTTGGCTTCACAATTCGATTATCCGCGGAGTTTATACCAAGTCGCTTTCGGAGGTGAGAACTGGGACGGACTCAAAGAATGTGTAGAGGCGTCCCAAATGCCGTATCGTAAAGAAGTATTGGAGTTCATCGGGTCTTTCCCGGCCGAATGTGACTATGCTGCCCAAGTGAGGCGCAAAAAAACATTGATGAACCTGAAAGGCGGCGAGCCATACAGATACATCATCCGGGAGTTCTGCCCCTTGCTTCGCAAAGCGATTTGTAAGATTGACTTTGACGTCAGAAATTTCAGCATCGAACAGGCTAAAGAGGTGTTCAAAAGCCGTCCGCAAAACCTTAGCTTGAATGAGATGTTCCTTGTTGCCAACACCTACGAAAAGGGATCACAAGAGTTTATCGACCTGTTCGAAACTGCCGTGAAGCTATATCCCGACGACGTGACCGCCAATCTGAATGCAGCAGCAGCCGCGTTGTCACGCAAAGATACGGTCTACGCCAAGCGATATTTGAATAAAATAGAAAAATCACTCGATATCCCCGAATACCACAACACAATGGGAGTACTGGAAATGCTTTGCGGCAACTATGACAAAGCAGCATCACACCTGAACAAAGCAACGGAAACCGGACTGCCGGAAGCCAAACAAAATCTGGCAGAAATGACAAAGAAACAGGAGAATACCATTCTTATCAGGCAACAACAGTCAAAGAAAAAACAGCAGAGATAAACAACAAAGATTAACAACAGAGATAAATAACTGATTTATAAACACTTTTAAAAAACAGGAAAGCATAACAAAAAACAACCTCCTACAGGTAAGCATTCACCTATAGTTTGTTTAGGGACCAAACTATCAAACGGGCAAAACAAAAGCTAAAGCAAAAGCTGACGCAATTATTAAACATTTTATTTATAAAAACAATGAAGAAAATTATTTTCATGGCTTTATTCGCCGCCACTCTCTCCGCTTGCTCCAATGAGAACAACGAGGTGACCCAAGAAACAACGAACCTGAAATCACTCGATTTTTCTTTTGATGTCGCTACTCCTAAAACGAGAATGAGCGATGACGAAGTGACCACAGCAATAACAGCGGTCAGAAGCAATATTCAAAACATTACCATCGAGTATTTCAACGCATCCGATGCTTCGCTTGGCACGTATGACTTTACACCCGAGCAGGTAGCTACGGCAAAAGGTGACGACCAGACTGCCACTGCTGCAGGCCGCAAACCCGTTAATATTAGCAACATTCCCAGCGCTACGACTAAAGTGAACGTTTATATGAACGTTGATAAGAGCGCTGCCGACATCAATGACTTGCAGATAGGATACACGAAGATGGAATATCGTGGTACACCTGAAGATATCACATTGAAAACACCAGGAGGGGAAAGAACAGACGGCAGCACGAACGACCTTTACAGTGTCGAAGTTTCCGTGGCGCCTGTATTGTCACGTTTCGAGTTTCACGGCAAGGCATCAGACATTAAGGTGAATAGTTCGGCAAGCGGTATACTACCAAGCGGAGTTGCAGACGGAACAAAAGACCAGGCTAAAGCCCATGTAAGCGATGCCACAATTACAGCGGCAGAGAAAGCCGCTCAAGAAGCGTGGAGAAAAGCAAATCCGGGAGTTGCGGATCCTTCGACATGGAGCTTCAAATACACCGTCGCGTATGCATACGATGACGCATACACGATTGAAAGTATTGACGAATATTATATGAATAATATACCTCTCACCAAAGATGGAGATTTAGTCTTAAATGCCAACGACGGTGCAGGTAACTGGAACGATGCTGCTAAGGATAAATATAAAGTAGATGGTGATATGGAAAAAATGTTCGATACCACTGTAGAAGCAGACAAAGTTATCGCATACAATTTATTCCCTCAAACAGCGACAAACGGCACAGGTGCCAGCACCACCGATGTAAAAACAAGTATGCCGCACTTCGTTCTGAAACTTACCACTAAAGCAAACGGTACAACCACCCCCCGCTGGCTGACAATCCGTGCACTGAAAGCTGCGGATGCATTGGTTACCTCTTTCGACGCCGGCAAAGTATACGTACTGAATGCCGCCGATATTAATATCAATCAATATTCCGCCAAGCTGAAAGTTACCGCTAACAGTACAGCTGGTCCTGAAATACCGGAACCCGTAGACCCGACAGATCCGAACCCGGAACCGGTAGGCAAAGACCTCGACGTTCTTGTCAAGATCACCGAGTGGACCATTGTCAACGTGAAACCCGAGTGGTAATTACGACCATTACCGGACGTTAAACGACGCATAAAAAAGGGGGGACGTGGCTGATTACCACTTCCCTTCACGAAGCCGTCTCCCTTCCCCCGGAAAGAATGACGGCAACGGGTGATAACCGCACCCTGTAACGGTTAGTATGAGATTCATTTTTTGATGCAGAATTATGAGAAAAGTCTTTTTCGTAGGGTTGATTGCCATGCTGACAGGTTGTAGCCAGGAGAGCCGCGTTTCTTCGCCGGAAGACTCCGGTATCGAGCTACAAATTAATTTATCGTTAGGCAGCGTCTCCACCAGAGCCGTAGATGACCCTATCACCGGCAACGACGGAGAGGGATATGTATTGCCTTTCACAGAGGTAAAAACGCTGAAAGTCGATTTATATAAATCTCTTGAAGCCGCCCCCATATTCACCTATACAGCCACCGATGCAGAGATTGCTGGCATCAGGAATACCGCCACCGGAAAGTTGGCAAGACTCTCCATACCCAAGATTCCGGTAACAACCCAATACGTGAAAGTGACGATAAACCGGTTTAAAGAGGAGAATCCGCTTATCAACCAGTTACAGGTGAGCAGCCAGGACGACCCGCCCGCCCCTACCATGAACCGGACAGAGATTCCTTACGAAGGAGTTACCAAAGAAATTATCGTCATCCCCGAGGAATCGGACCCTTTCTCCGTCAAGGTGAAAGCCATCGTGGAAGTGGCTCCCGTATTGAGCCGGTTTGAAATCATACCGGGCGAAATCGTGGTCACCAACCCTGCAACCACAGGCGCTTCATTCGACTGGACGGACGGAACCGCAGGCAGAGACAAAATCAAGAACTTCACCGAAGCCGATATCACCGTAGCCGAAGCAGGCGCGCGGGAGAATTTCAGGAAGAAATACGGAACGGACGCTACCGCTGCCGCTATCTATTCCTATCGTGTCCGGCTCATCCGGTCGCCCTTCCCCGACGGCTTCGATATCAACAGCACGCCAACCGGATTCTATTTTTATATGAATTATTTCAAGCCGAGCCTCAACGCCGCCACTATCATAAAGAATACAAACGATGGTATCTCCGACTGGAACATGACCACAGGTTTTGCTGAATACAAGAAAGGAGGACAGCAGTCCAATATGTATGACGCAAGAACATCAGAGACTACAAAGGTGAACGCTTTTCATCTTTTTCCCCAATCGGTGGCGGCAGACGCTACTTTGCAACAAATCAAAGACGGAATGCCTCATCTGATTATGGGCTTTAGTACCGATAAGATAAAACGCTGGCTGACGGTCAGGGCATTCAGCGACAAAAGTAATAATGAAATTATCAACGCATTTAAGCCGGGGTATTGCTATTCCCTCGACCTTGATGATGTCGTTATCACCCCATGGTCATTGGGTTTGGACGTTCGCATTACCGATGGCGATAAAGTGACGGAGTCAGATCCCATCATCAAAGATTTCGATCAGACGTCTCACGTGCCCGAACCTGAAGGCGCAGATCTAGCACTCGGGCTTCGTGTCTCCAAGTGGAGAGACAAAGACTTGGAAGTAGAACTTTAACCGGAGAAAATAAAAGAAAGAATGAATAAAACATATTTCATAGGAATACTCCTGATTACTGCATCTCTTTTCGCAGGATGCACCAAAGAGAACACGGAAGATTGCTTTTCGGGACTCAGACTCGATTTCTACTTCACCCATCATACCGGCAACGGCAATCTCTTCGGCGAAAAGGTGCGGCGGATTCACGTGTACCTGTTTGACACGGAGGGCATACTTCAACTCCACGCGACAGACAACGGAGACAAACTGGAATATAGTTACCTGCAAAACGGACAGATACAGACGGTGTCAAAACCGAACCCGTGGGGAAAGCTCTCTGACGAGTATGTGATGAATCTGGATAAAGTGCCGCCGGGAAAATACAGAATTATATCATGGGCGGATAACGGGCAGAAAGACAACACTACTTATTTTCATGGAGAAATGAAAAATCCGGCAAGCCATAATTTAAGGAAAGACGTCACGCTGGGAGCGACAATGGCGGACGACCTCTATATGTTCTTAAAATGCCGGACGGCATCCGGACTGCCCGAAGAACTTGTTCCGGAAGCAGAGGAGATAAACGACCTGTGGTATGGCGCGGCAGGCTCCCGCCATCCCCAAAGCGATATGTATACCTATGAAACCGTGGAAGTTAAAAACAGCGTGGTCACCGCACGCCGCATCGAACTGATCCGCAACACCAACCTACTGAAAGTCACTTTAAGCGGACTGGAACATCTCACGCCGGAAGTCCGGGACACGCACGCCGCGAACCGGGATACGGACTTCAAACTGTGGGCGGTTGCTACCGACGAGAGGTATAAGTCCGACAACACATTTGACGGGTACACCCGCTCCGTCCGCTACTCTCCATTCAAGACATTGATGGACGCGAACACGCTCTCTGCCGACATCAAGGTATTGCGGCTGACAATGGACCGCCCGGTGCTTTTATATATCGAGACACCCGGCGGACGCAGGATTCCGGAACAGCCGATTGACATCGTCAGTATGCTGTTCAAGGCACGCAACCCCGACACGGGAGCGTATATCTACCAATCGCAGAGCGATTTCGACCGGATATACGAACATCCGGTGGAAGTACGCATCGGCGCTAACCTGAACATCAGAATCTTTATCGGAGAATGGGAAATTGTGAACGTAAAACCTGCTGAATAGGATATGAAAATGAGAATAAGATATAGAATACTGGCATTGGCCGCGGCCGCGCTCCTGTCGGGCTGCGCCAAAGAATCCGCTGTGATGAACCTGCCTGAAGCGGAGAAAGTGACCGTACAGATAAAGACCAAAGCCCTTACCGGCAGCGTGGTGGAGGGAGTGACCATAGAGAAAGTGCGTTTCATGCTCTTTCAGAATGAGACATTATTAAATAATTATACCACTTCCAACGGGACGCTGAACATTGACGACAGCGGGTTGTTCAATCTTGCTGTCAGCCCGGGAGTATATTATTTCGCCGCCATCATCAACGAGACGCCCGAACTGACGGAGAAACTGAATGCCGTGACGAAGCGTACGGATATCGACGGCGCCGGATTCGACTGGCAAAGCAGCGCGCTGACCTCCGGCAATATGCCGTTGGCCAATCTGGGAGAGATAAAGATTCAACCGGGAACGACGTCCGGACAAGGAATGGCGCAACTGCGCCCCGTATACAATTCGGAAGGCGGCAGATACAAAGGTGATTTCACGACAGCATCCACAACCGCAAGCATCGATATGCCCCGCGTGATGTCGCAAGTATCCGTGTTTTTGCGACAGGACGATGCGGTGACGGAAGAAATAAAAATCAGCAACGTGCAGGTTAGCAATATACCGCGTTACAGTTATCTGATAGACCAACAGGATACCGACAATACCAATCTGAATCTTTTCAACGGTCCCGAATTTACAATTTCCGCATCCGGGGGAGGCAAAGAGTACAACGGCAAACAGTACCACCCCTTTCCTACCGCCATTATTGCGGAAAAATCGTTCTATGAGAATGGAACGGACGACGGAACAAAAGCTACTGACCCGGATAATGCCGCTTATTTGTTTATCAACGCAACTTATGGGGGCGTACCCACTACGTACAAGATACTGCTCCGTGAAGGAGATGCTAATTTCAGACTCCTTCGTAATACCAATTATAATGTCTATGCGACCATTAAACAGATAGGCAGCAAAGGCATCTATGTGGTGATTGAACCTGTCAAACTGTACAATATCGCGGTTAATTGGGCTCCGGTAGAAGGACTGGTCATCGTGAGTGACCGGGAGGCGGACTTCAACAAGAATGTCAATGTGTGGAGTGACTACACGGCTTATTCCGGCATACTTAAAGTATATAAAGGCGACGCCTACCACGATGCCCTGTTCAAATACGGCAGCCTGATAGCTACCGGTAATGATGCTACGGCTACTACAGAGCAGGAGTTCACTGCCCCGACGGCTGTTGAAACGACCAACGATGTAATTTGGTATCCCGGAAATTTCAATGTGACGGGTATCGGTAGCTGGAATGATGTCCCTTATATCACGGATGCGAGCAATATCCCGTCAGGGAATACGCTCGAACTGGTAGCACAGGGTAAGGGAGATCCCTGTCGTCTGGCAGCATTATCCCCTCATCAGATAGGTGTGGAAGGGAAGGTAGACAACCAACAGTGGCACATGGCCAATCCTACCGAATATGCCATATTGATGAAGGCAGCAAACGGGGCAGAAAGTGAAAATAATAATGGATACTGTTCTTTTCATGAACTGCTGATACCCAACGTCAAGTACCGCAATGAAAGCGGAGTGCTGGTTTCCTCCCATTATTACAAGGGAAACTATTGGAGCACGGAAAGCAACAAGGCATTCTCCTTCGACAGCCAGAATCCGACAGCAGCAGTGCTCGGCGCAGCCGCTCCCGGACAAGGATATACCGTTCGTTGCGTAAGAAACAACATTCCTGCAGCCCGTATAACAATCAACCCGCCTACGTCCGTAAACTATAAGGGAGCAGCCATCAACGGACTGCCTTTCTATGTGGACAGTAACGTGCCATACTGGAAAATGGAACTTATCAAGAGCGGAGACCACGTAGGAACTTCCATGAATTTCGAAGACTTCTCATTCACACCTTTAGCCGCAGGAGTTATGCACGAAATCGAAGGTTCTTATACCCAGACTCCCAAAGCGTACATCGCACGCAGAGAATCAAGGACCGAAGACCGCACCTTTGGAGTGAAGTTCACTTCCATGCACTTCACCGGTGAAGAGACTACTTATTATTTCACGATAACACAGAACAGATATAGCATCAGAGGAATACCAAGTATTAATGGTCTGGGAACTGATAATAGAATAAAAGGAGAGGGAGGCAAGTATACCATACATATCGAACTTACTCCTGACGACGTAGCCATGCCCATAGGAGCTCAACTTAAAGTCCGGTATACTTATCTCAGCGCTCCCCGCGGTGAAGAAAGTACAGTTGCAACCATTACAGATGGAAACCAACACGAATATGACGTGGAACTGGATATACTCGCTAATGATACGCCGGATGTTATCGGACTTTCTTTTGTTGTATATATGAAAGAGAAAGACGAATCTGGGTATCGCGATATATCATCAAGCTCTTATAGTTATTACCAAAACACGAAGTGACCATGAAAAATAAAACTACAAATATACTGATAGTGCTGACAATAATGGCTCTGACCTCATGCATCAGAGAAGAACTGTTGTCATCTTCCGGCAATGGAGAAGAAGGCGAACGCGTAAAAGTAGCGCTTAGCTTTAAGATACCCCCGGCTTCTATCCCGCAGCAGCTACAATCGAGGAGCGAATCCGCCGGCAGAGGCTTTTCCATTGAATTCTTCAAAGAGACATCTCCGGCCAAAACACGTTCGGGAGAGGTGACGGAACTGTACAATCTATGGTTGTTTCAGTTTCATAGCGACGGCTCCATACATGGCTCGCCCCAGCAGGTTTCCGACGAGGTGACGATGGTAAACGACATGGCTCTGCTGAATGTCACGCTACGCGTGGGCACTGACCAGACGCTTTACCTGGTAGCTTTAGGCAAAAAAGTAACCGTAGCGGCCAACCTGGCGGAAATACGAAACATCAACGAACTTGAAAACCTGCAACTGGATTATGTTGACAACAGAAACGGACTCTACTATTCGCGGATAACCATGGAGAGCGAAATTCCATACGCCGGAGCCGCAAAAGGAGTCAGCGTAAGAAAAACCGGAGATAGCGACAACGGTGAAATTGTCTACGGCACACCGGATGGTTTCTCCGGCGGTATAGAAGTTAAACGGCTGGTATCCCGCATCACACTGAAACATAAATTCGATGTCACGGAAAACACGCTCGAAGGTATGAGGTTACTCAAAGTACCCATCAAATTATGTATCAACCCCGCATCGGCAGATAAAGACGTAATAGACAATATCCCAATGGCAGACCTGGAAAGCGACAATGCTTTCGAAGACGCAGACAAGGACACGGACGGCTTCTTCACATCGCAATGGTATGTTGCGCAGAACAAACAAGGAACCGTAGCAGATATAGCATCCGAAAGGGACAGATACCGGAAAGTGACCGACGGAACGGGAAAAGCGCCCGAAGCCGGTACAAATATCGAAGCGTGGTCATACGCCAAAAGCAGTCGAAGTCTTTATACAGTCCACCAGATATATGTTGGAAATAACAACACGGATAATTTTGATGTGGAAATAAACAGCTATTATGATCTCCGAACAATCATCAATTCTGTTGATCTTAATGATGGACGTATCCGTTCATATACGGCCGAACAGAAAGTTTATCTTTCAGCAATATCACGCAAAATTTCCGGTGACGATAAAACGACAACAATAGATGGAGCATCTGGTGTTTATTTTGACGCTCATTATGGATGGCGGCCGGTTATCATCTATGCACAAGGGCGTAAAGTAACTGTCGGCATTTACAAGGATGCAACATGCACACAATTAGTTAACATAGGTTCTCCAACAGAGAACTGGCTGCAACTTTCATCCTACCCCAATTATACGGAAGTGGTGCGCAATGGTAGCGCAAAGACACTCACCAATCAGATAGAAACCAATATTTTCGTGCCAACACGATTCAAACTATACCTATATGCGGACGAGTATATCACCGATGAGAATGGGATGATTGTAACCCCCGAATTCGATAGAAACAAGATTTATAAGGCTGTTACAAACTACACCACTTCCGATTTCGTATATGAGCGAACTCTCTATGTACAAGTGACTACCGAAGAAATAAACGCTGAAGGAATCCCCAAAAGCAAGAAAGGAACATATACCATTAAACAAAAAAGAGGACATTATGCCGGGCTGTTTGGCGGTGAAATAAAAGATGGGCAATACACAGAGGGACTCATCATTGATGCGTTTGATGAGCATAAGAGCAGAATTGACGATCAAATAACACCAGCAAACTACATATATTCTGGATATTATAATGTTATGACCTTTTATACATGGAATAAGGATAAGGATGCCGAAACAAACTACTGCAGTTTTATGAACGGTAAGCAAGCAACATTTAATTTAGCAACGAATCCTGGTAACTATGTTGTTAATAATGGGCGGGAGAGCATCATTCCAACTATGCGAAAAATCAATGGCAATATAGATTTATATCAATATAACTACTATAACAGCTTCCACGCAAGATTCTGTCATGACTTAAATAGAGATAAAAATGGAAATGGTGTGATAGACTATCTCCCGGATGACCCTGATAATAATGAACTTGAATGGTATTTACCATCCGCATATCAGGCATTCGGGATACTAGCTTCCGCCGGAACTATCATTTATAATAGCCCGATGGCATTAGCATTAGAACTAGATGCAAGCACTGCTCCCGGCTGGTCGATAGAATTGGCAGGCTGGAATTCCAGCAACACAAATAAAAACAGTTCGAAAGAAGTTCGCTGTGTCAGAAACATACCTGTTTCTCCAGAAAGAAAAGCAGGAACCAAAGTTACCACATATACAGACGGAGCAGACAGCTATGCAATGATAGATTTATCAACTTTGCCTTACGGAATCCTAGATAGAACGACTGCCGAAGGGAAAGCCGAGTTATATGAAAAACTGGATCTATATAGTTATTCTACCACAGGTACAGAATATGACGAAAGTGTCTCTCAAAGCGACGCTTCCAAACCATTAGGTAAAACTGTTTTCCGCGTGAGAAAAAATTACCCGATAACCGGTAGTACCATCACCAATGGAATTTTAGTTTCTTCTTTTTCTTCACCAAAATTTATTGTATCACCTACGGACGTGTATAATGACGGCGACACGAAAAGTAACACTGCCAGTGATATACTCCAGAATGCCGCAGGGACTCCGGGAAAGAACAGCATCACTATGACTTGGGCGGCTTCCGACTGTATGCTCCGGGCCAGAGTCCCCGTATCGTTCATGAGAGGATG
>OGMQ01000901.1_pt1 | contig 16232 bp, 18 predicted proteins | sample 1573291 | NCBI WGS metagenome assembly OGMQ01 (sample SAMEA2582008, study PRJEB24529) | metagenome | biome: Human gut stool | place: China | collected 2011
AATGATTTACAGAATAAAAAACTGTATTTTTAGGATAATGCTGGGGTTTGGATAACTATTAGTCGCAACCATTTCATATAATGTGGGGTATTACCGTCTGGTAGGCTATGGGAAAATCCCAAAAAGCAAACTGATTCAAAAATTGGAAGCCGGTGACAGGAATATCTACCACGAATATATCTCCTTCAGGTGCTACAAGGGGAAAGCGATACCAAGCATTGAACGTAGAAGGAAAGAGGAACATCTACTCTTGTTTATACCTTAAAATAATAAGCTCTGATTCGATTATGAAAAAAACTTATATCGAATCGAGGGCACTGAAAGAGTCTTTTTGAAAGAATTTTCACCCTCTGAGAATTCAATATTTAAATTTGTTTTCGGATATGGGTACAAATAACTCATCCTCAAAAATTACACAGAAGGAACTTTTTCAGTGCCATCTATCGAATCAGAGCTTTTATTACTTTGACAATCTATCAGATTGTTGTGTATATATATGATTTTTAATAGTTTTGCAACCGGAAAAAGAAGAATAAGCAAGGATTATATTACTAAGAAATATTTAATGACTATGGCTAAGCCAAAATATGATATTAAAAATTACAATCTCCGTCCAAATAGAAAAATTGGCAATTGGACATTGGCTAAACGAATTGGTGCTGGCGGTAATGGTGAAGTATGGATTTGCCGTAATAACCAAAAACAAGAATATGCTATCAAGTTTTTGAAATGGGGTGGCGGGGATGCCTACAAGAGGTTTTTTGACGAGGTGACATTTATGGAACAATTTGGCTCTATCCGTGGTGTTATGCCTATTATTGATAAGTATATACCAGAGTATTCTAAGAGAAATGATAATCCGCAGTTGCCGTTCTATTATGTTATGCCTTTGGCTGAATCTGCTGAAAAACATATATTGCAGGCCAATATTGATGAAAAAGTAGCTATTATTCAAGAATTACTTACCATGCTTACTTCGCTTCATGCTCAAGATATTGCTCATCGAGACATCAAACCTGCCAATATTCTCTTTTATAATGGCAGTTATGTATTATCAGACTTTGGACTTGTTTTTTTCAATAAAAAGACAGCAAAGACTCCAGTTGGGGCAAAACTTGGTGCAAAGTGGACAATATCTCCCCAAATGGAACGTGATGCCGTTCATGCTGACAAGTTCAAGGCAGATGTCTATTCTATGACAAAGACAATTTGGATGATATTGACTGGCGATATGAAATCATTTGAAGGTCAATATAAATCTAACTCAATCATAAGTTTACGTCAATATATATCAAAAGATAAATATCTCTATCCTTTGGAGAAATTATTGGAACAATGTACTGATTATAATGAAAAAGCACGACCTGATGCAGCACAGTTGGAAAGAAAATTTGCAGAATGGATCTCTATCAATAATAGTTGGAGTCACCAAAATCTTCTTCAGTGGCAGGAAGTGCAAGAGCAACTATTCCCCACAACCATTCCAACTTATGCGGAATGGCATAATATGAATGATATTGTAAGTGTGTTGCGATTGTTGGGACAGTACAATAGCCAAAATCATACTTTTTTCCCTGATGGCGGTGGATTGGATCTTACAGGTGCAAATTTGTCTTATGAAAAGGGTTGTATTGAATTACATTGCGATGGTTTAGTATATATCGTTAAGCCTCAAAAATTGTCATTCGAGTTTATCAACAGTGAGATAGAATGGACCTACTTCTTTTTGGAAACAGAACCGTTGAATGCCATTACGCCAAACTATCCTAAAGATTTTTATTCGGAGGAATTTTGCGAAATGTCACCATTGGACTATCAGTCTCTCACTCTTTTGGATAATATGTCGAAAGAAGACTTTGATAAGATTCATCCTCGACATATTACAAGATATCTACGGGGGAGCTTCGTCATATTCCATAAAGATTCTATATACAATCATTTTGTTTCAAAATATAAGGGCGAACATGAAGAACTTGGAGTACAAGAATTTCGTAAACAAATCTCCCTGTTAGCTAGCAAATATAAAGGAGAGACTATGATAACCATCGGAGAAAGATTGAAAAACAAGAAGAAATCATGATTGACAATCCTTTGTTATAAATTAAGCGGTTTATTCATACATAATACGACATCATTTTATTATCTCTTCCGCACTCGTTTCTCCTTGCAGGAACGACAACAGACATGAAAAAAAATAACCCAGGGTAATCCGTTCCTATCTAGGAACTTACCCTTTCTTTGGTCGCACATGTGGCAAACCCTTTCAAGGTTGCATTGATGTGCAGTCTACAGCGATAGATATAAAATGTTTTCGATTCTCCATTTCCGGTTACAAGGATTACTTTTTTGTCCGCAACAGTTTTGTCAATTGTTGGTGTAATCGGTTGTATTATTTGAATTATTGTATTGATTTTACAGCATTGATTTCCACCACAGAGCGTATTTCATGTTCCAACTTAGCATACTTTTCTTTTTTCATTTGCAATTTTTCTCGGAAACGAATCAGTTGCCCGTCTGTAAGTTCATCAAAAAACAGATTGTTTGCACGTTGGTATTCTATGTATTCCTTTTCTTTCCGTTCAGCAATGGAAATTTGCGCCTTGGCTGCGGACAATTTAGACAGGGCGGAATCAAATCCAGTACTCAAACCAGTCCGTTTGTCATAATAGGAAAAGTAAGGATGGATGTCCTCCTTGGGATGCAGGCATTGCAACCGCGACACACGCCAGCGGACAATCCAACTGCGACGTTCATACAATTCACGTGGAAGGTCATATGTGTGCAGCACAATACGGTCGCATGCCTGAGTGCGGTACTCGATGGAAATATACACCCATTTTTCGATTTTAAGTTCCCGTTCCGCTTTCGCGTGTTCCCTGGCATACTCTATCCAGTCATCCATCCTTTCCTGTGCCATAATCAGTTTTGTTTAATTGCAGATTGTCTTGCCTGCCATGCCCTGTGAGCGATGATGACTTCCTGCCGTTCCTGCTCCAGCAACGCTTCCGTTTCGGGAGTATAGCCGAGAAAACGGATATAACCGCCATTATAGCCTGTAAGCTTGCATTGGATGCCGGCTTTCTCTAATTTGTCCATCCGTTTCTGAGCCAGTTTCGCACTTGAATAATCCTTCGGCCAAAAGTAATGCTCGCCATGTGAGCCGTAATGGTCTTCACCGAGTATCATTTCCCCGGAATGCCTCCTGTGTTCGATAAAGTCAAAACGGGCTTTGCCCAATGCCTGCCGGATGGCCTTGTGTGCAGCCCCTTCCGGATGCTTGAACTCTTTTGGTCTGTCCTTTTCCTTGCAGGCAAGTTTCGGCAACTCCACTTTATACGGTTGTTTGTAGCTGCCTATTCCGAGAGTCAGGTAGAAATTGGTGTGGAAGTAGTCCGTCATCGGGTCGCTGTCATCGAAGTTATACGACATCACGAAATCGCAGACATTCAGCATCACCTCTTTCGCACGGTCGGTCAAGGACTTGTCGGACGAGATATTGTAATGATTGATGTCATCCCGGACTTTCCCGGATTCTTTGGTAAAAGCCTCGAAATCCGCTTTCATCAGCCGAATGTAGATGGAATGGTAGTTCTCGCGCTTGACCGAGAATTTGTATCTCGGATAGGTCTCCTTGAGCCATGACCGTACCAGTTCCACGATTTCAGGGGCGTGTTGCCCCTTGTAATTGCGGCCTTTCCAACGGTATTCGTTATACACGTACTCGGTGTATTCCTTTGCCGTGGCTCCCGAATAGTCGTGTTCATACCCGGTCGAAGTCGCGGAAACATCCGGTCTGTCCTTCCAAACCTCAAAAAGCCTTTCAAACTCGGTGTTCACCTGTTGCATGATTGCAGTATCACCACCCTTGTCGGGATGGTGCTGCAATGCCAGACGGCGGTACTCCTTCTTCAAGTCCGCCAAAGAGTTTATGTTCTGAAAATAAGTCATAGCTGTAAGTTTTTATGCCCCTGCGAGGCGGTTGATAAAATATTCCCTGTAGTCAAAGTCAAGACCGAGGTTGCTACACGCCATATCAATATCATCTTCCCTTAAATCGTCCAGTTCCTGCAACTCACGCAGATTCCGGATTTCGGAGTCCAGATACTCCTGAGCTTCTGCCTTGCCACAGTTGCATGAACTGCAAATCAGATTAATGATGTTTGTCTGCATAATATTTGATTTTCAATGTTTATACTTTTGTTCCTGAAGCGTTGGCCGTCATAAATAGAGACGGCACGCTCCACCAATAACTTGCGATTGTTTTCCGACAGGGCGGCATAGAATCGTTCCGCCGCACCGAAGATAGAATCGTTTGCAAGAGAGTTCCATTTTTCCCAGAAATGCTTGCACATTCCACCGAATACGATTTCGCACTCCTCCTTGCTCCAGGCATTCCACATATAGTAAAAGAAACTGGAAACCGCATTTTCTGCTGGATAGTTCATGATTTTTCCGTTTGTGGTTCAACATCCTTTGTTTCTTCCAATTGGTGCCATACGGCATCATACATCTCGTGAAGCCAGTCTATGTTCTTTGCACCGAGTTCAAACGGGCTGTAACACTCCACCTCATCTCCGCTTTCCTTCTCTTCAGCAATGACGGTCAGGCTGTTGTCTGTGACCCGGAGTCCTGTCACCTTGCACTCGTATGGATTTCCGTTCTTGTTGAACCATACCACCCAGACCGGATCATAATCCTCCTCTTCGGGAAACCGTACCGCGTTCATGGCATGGTCATGGAGCAACTGCCGTATCGCACCGATGATGTCCTCCCGCAACTTCTCGATCCTGTCTTCAAACACCAGTTTGGGGGATTTTCCGCCTCTCTGCCTTACGGAGAGGACCTGCAAGTCCGGATGGCAGCCGAAGTTCCAATCCGTCACCTCATCGTCATCGCGTGTCGTATGGATGTTGCCGCCCAATACCAGCCCGCAGTTTTCCGATACCATTCTTTCCGCTTCTTCGCGGTCTTTCGCCGCCACTGTGTAGGTACCCTCGAAGATGTACCTTACTTGTACATTGTACTTTGTCATAATCTTCTATTGTTTGATTGTTAATGATTTAATTCTTGTCAGGATACAATGCGTACCGCATTCCCGAAAAAGGAATTATCCACCCCATATACATGTTGGACTGAATAGTCATATTTGGAGCGTTCGTCATCCAGCCGGAAACGGAAGCCGTTACAGCCCTTGATTTCCAACTTCAGGCGTATATCCTGTTTCAGTTCCATTTCAAGCAGGCTTCCGCCACCGAATGTAGAGCTGAACAGCCCGCAACAGTTGCCTTTCGGGATGATAACTTCATTCAGCGAAAACTCTGCATTGTACAGTTCATTCAAGTTCACACGTCCTATATAGACCAGCAGGTTCGCGCCGCAACAGGAATTTATCAACTCCTTGTAGAACTGCTCGTATGAAACCTGTTCCTTGCCGTTCCGGCTTCTGCGGTTCGGGAAACGTCCGTATGTTTTGTAGCCGTGTTCCGTCAGGAGTCTCTTCACTCTCGCCGGATTGAGGTTCAGGCAGTCTACCATGTCCCCGAAGTAGGATTCCTCGTACCTGTAACCGCCCTGTGATTCAAACCAGTTGGAGTTAATGCAGTCGTAGTTAGAGAGCATCTCCACTCGGATGGGAATGTTGTCCGTGTGCCTGATAAGGTCCTTTATCACATCCGAGTCGTTGCGGCTGTAAACCTCGTCCCGGATTTCATTCTCGTGCTCATCGAAGAAGGTATCCACATCCTCTTCACCGAAATCATTGAAAACTGTACATTCCTCTTTCAATTTGGCGATTATCTCACGGACAGCCTCCCATTCGGCATCGCTGTACCACTCGTCCGCCTTTTCCCACAAATATTCGGGGCTTTTGCTGTCAAGACATTTTTGAACCAGCCACCGATAGTTGTCAAGATTGTCATCATAATCCGTCCAAATCAGTGTATAGGACGGTTCCATCAGGGATTTGATGAAATCCAATGTCAATGTTTTCTGTTCATCCATTTCTGTTACCTGTGTACGGCAGGGTTTGTTTTCCCGTACATACCGTTATAAATGACAGAAGCGGCCTTCCGGCCGCCTCCGTGTTCGTTTCATTACCCATACAGTTCCTTTACTATCCCGTCATACTTGTCCTTTTCCATTTCCGTATTCCGGTTGAAGTGGAAATGCGCCGTGTACCGGTATCCAGTCCTCGGCTCTCCTCCGCATTGCTGTATAGCCATGTCTATGTCCCAGTCGATATCACCTATGCCGAGAGAGATGCTTGTGCCACGTAGCAGGCACCTGGCAAGTTTCAACGCGGAATCCTTCTTGTCTTCCTTGCGGAGCCTGTCGAAAGCCATCATCGCAATCTGGCGGTTTGAAATCTTCATTATTTCCATATGCTTTCACTTTTAGAGTCAGACAATTCCGGCCAGTTGCTTGAATCGCGCAACTATTTCATCGCGTTTGCTTCGGGCAAGTTCTTTATATTTCCGACGGATGGCACAATTCTCCTCATAGGATTTGTTAAGTTCATGTTTGTATGAATCCATAACCAGTTCGGGATATTCGCAGAAAAGGGTCTTGAACGCTTTTTCCCATTTGCGTCCTTGCCATGCACCTTCTGCCACCAATGTTATGAATCCGAACATTTGTTCGTCCGTCCTGACATCCAAAGCATAGTAATAATCGGTTCTTGGCCACACGTTGTTGGAATGCTGCCAAGTTTCTATCTGCTTGGTTTTAGCGTTGTATGCCATTCTTGTTATTATCTGGTGACTCATATTGATATGTTTTAGTTCATTATCGTATTATCCCTTTCCCTGTCACGGCTTGCCAGCGTTCCGAAATGGATGCTGAATATGCGCTGTTTGAAACAGAGCGGCGAGTTGTACTCCATCCGTTGCCACAACGTGAAATGGTTGTCCGAGTAGGACCACCGGAAATGTCCTGACAGGGAACCGAAAGCGGGATTGGCATTCCGTCCGACGAGCATCCTGTTCACGTCCATGATGTTGTTCGCTGTCAGGATGATGCTCAGGATTTCCACGAAGGCCATCTGTACGAATCGGTCTGTCGGCAGGACCGGTCCGAGAAAATTGATATTCATAAGCGTGTATTTTTTAGTCGTAATTGTCATCGAATACCTCGAAGCGGGGAATGCCCGGCTCGAAATAGTTGCCCGATATGCCCGGGTAGTACAGCAGGCTGTCATCCCCGCTGTCCGGGCAAGGCTCGTCATCTATATAGGTCGCATTTCCGAAGAGTTCGATATAATGCGCCACCAGCAGGTGAGGGTCTTCCGTGCCGATGTCGTGCCCGTAACGGTCACACCAGTCGAAGAAGTAATCCTTGTCGGGTTCCTCCAGTTGTTCCATCGCTTCCCTTATTTCAAAAAAGTTGGGACACAGCCATTCCCTGTTGATGAGTGAGTCCGGAATGTCTTCCCATCTCGTGTACCTGTATTCCGGGGTTTCCTCTTCCGGAAACAGTTCGGAGCAGGTACACAGGAATTCCCCCATGTCGCCGAAGTCGGCCATTTGCAGCAGGCTGTCTTTTTCCTGCCTCGTGTCTATGAGATGCTGCGTGGTCACTGCCACTTCTGCCTGATTCAAGTCCATGATATTCTTAATTACGGTTTATGATGCGGAACCGGGGATTTCATTCCACAGGCGTATAAAGGTCCGCGCCCCGGCAGTGCAGGGTTTTTCGGGGAAATACCGGAGCCTCCGGCGAGGATGATTTGCCCGAAAACCGCCTGCGGCCTGACCTTGCTCTGCCTGAAAAGGGTGCGGGCTACCTTTGCCTGTGGAATGGAATCTGCGGTTCTCATAAGTTTCTCCATTGTTTTAACTCATTATTCGCTGGCTTCCCCAGCTGATGTGTATCTTCCCCTCGCTGTCGCGTTCCCTGACCAGCAGGCTCTCGATGACGGACATGGTGACGTCGAACTCCTCGAAAATCTCGGACTGCTCCTTCACTTCTCCGGTCTTGATGAACTCGTTCAGCCGTTCTTTGGTCAGTACCAGGGCCATCAGGTTCTGCTCCACGGAATCCTTGTAGGTGACATAATGCACGTCCTTCAGCTCTTTGGAGTCAAGGCGTATGAAGCGGAAATAGAACTGTTCCATCTTCGGGATGTTCCATTGGAGCGATTCGAGTATCACGTCGTTGCAGGTGGGGATGTTCACCGAGCTGCTCAGGCTCTGCTGCGTGCAGACCAGTATGCCGTTGACGGTGGAGTCGAACTCCGTCACGATGCTTTGCCGTTTCTTGAAAGCCACGTCACCTTTAACCACAAATACCGGTCTGTCGGGGAATTGTTCTTCGAGATACTTCTCGTAGAGGTCGAATGCGGCTATGGACGTACAGCCTACGGCCACTTTGCCGGGAATCTTCCGTATCAGTCTCTCGATGTACCTTGTCTTTTTCGGAATCCCGTCACCGGAATAGCCCTCTATCAGGTGGGGAACGGAGCAGGCTTTGATAAGCAGCTTGATCTGGCGCATAAGACGTAGTCCGGCATCTTTCTTCGTGTCACCCGTGCTGTTGTAATACAACTCGCAGATACGGCAGAACTCCTCGATGATGACACGGTAAACCTCGCGTTCGCCGTCGGACGGGCTGACGGTGTGTGTCCGTATCTTGTACTTCTCTCCGGCAAAGTCCCTGAACTTGCGGGTGATGACGGTCTTCCCGATAAGCTCTGCAAGTTCCTCCTTGTTATAGACATCCTGGTTCTGTTTCTCTATGCCGAACACGGTGGATTTTCCCGGACAGTGGCAGGCACGGAAAAGCACATGCCCTCTGAAGGCAGGGAACGGTTCGCCATAGTGCGGATTCGTGTCTTCCTCTATCTCCTTGTCCCTGTTCTCGTGGTATACCCGGGGACTCCAGCAGATCATGTTGACGGAATTGTTGTACAATAGCTCAAACTGGCTGTAAAGTTCCGCGATGTTGTTTCGGGTGGTCGTTCCGGTATCGAGTATCTTGTACTTGAGCCTGCGGAAAAGTCCGAGGATATGCCTTGTACGCTGTGACGACGGGTTGGTTATCTCGTCCGATTCGTCAAAGACGAGGCATAGTTTTTTTGAGGAGCGTTTGACAAACTTCGCCAGCCCCCGTTTCAGTTTGCCGAGCATGGAGGTGGAGAACACTATGAACACGCCTTCCGGTACGGTTTCAAGGTCGGCATTGTTCCGTACAATCCTGAACCTTTCCCTGTTTATGGAGAGGAAGGGTATCCATGTCATGTTGGTGGCGATGGCGGGGGCCAGTATGATGACGTTCCGTACCTTGCGGAATTTGAGCAGGTATTTGGCGCGGTGATAGACCGCCGCTGTCTTGCCCGATCCCTGCTGCCAGTTAAGCAGCGCGTAGCGTTTCTGCAAAACGAGGTTCAGGTCGTGCTTCTGGAGTGCGGTGAACTCGCATACGTCACCGTCCTTGTTGATGAATGTCGCTCTGTCAAGGTATTCCGCCAGTTGGGTGTCCGGCTTCATGTCGGAAAACTGCCGGTTCTGGATTTCATATTGCCTGCGTTTCCTACGGATCAGCTTCTCTGCCACATGGATTTCACGCATATTCTTTTCTGTCAGGATTTCCGGCATGGGCAGTTCGGTGCGCCCCGACACGAGGTCGTTGATGCCTGCCGCCTTGTGAGAAACTTTGTCTAACAGCCGCGGGGCGTACTGTTTCAGTTTGAACCCGTATGAGGTCTTTACCAATGCCACTTCCTTGCGTGGCACGACATTCTGCGAGGTGATGTACCTGCGGATGACGGCAAGCACCTTCTTCGGGGTAAGCTTGTTCTTCTCCCATTGCGCGACTTGTTCCCGTGTGGCGTTCTCCGGCGGTTTCTGGTTGCGGAACTTCGTGACCAGTGCTTCCGCCTTGCCGATATGTTTGTTCAACTTGGCGTGTGCCTTCAGCTCGTATATGTACTTGGCGAGCCTGTACTCGAACTGTTCAAGTTCTTCCTTGTCTATCCTGTTTGTCTCGCGCATCAGGTCGAAACGCAGCCTGTGTTTCATCGCCCTTGCCTCGCTGATACGGTTCTTCAATTCTTCCGCCATTATGAATTCCTCCGCGTTGTAAGCCTGCATCTCAATATGAGCCGATTTGCGCAGGAATACCATGATTTTCGTGTTGAAGTCGCGGACTCCGACGGAGGCAAAGGCTGACGGAGACAGTTTCGTCTGTCCGACAAAGGAAAAGTTGTTATTGATACTGGCAACCCGTGTTTTCTCCCAAAATTCACTCTGCATAAACGAGCCGGGTACAATGACCATCAGGATTCCAGCCGGGTTGAGCACGTCGCAAGCCTTGTCTATGTAGTATTCCTGCGACAGCTTGTAATCGAACTTCAGGTTGAAAGGCGGATTGCCGATGACTACATCGAAGCGTTGTTCCGGATAATACTGCCGGATGTCGCATTTTTCGATATGTGCGTCCGGATAGAGATACTTTGCGACCGCGACGGCTTTTCCGTCTATGTCGAAACCGTAGGCGTTGTGCCGGTTGGGCAGATGGTTGAAGAAGTTGCCCATGCCGCAACACATGTCGAGTATCATTTCCGTAGAGGTAGGATCCAGCATATCCACCATGTCCCTGCACACTTCATGCGGGGTGAAGAACTGTCCCATCTCAAACTCCTTCTTCGCTTCTGCGTACTCGTTGTAATTGGCGAAGTCGGACTGCTTGAGATTGTGCAGCCCTCCGATGCCGGTGTAGCAGTTATAGATGCTCTCCGCCGGAATGAGGTCCTTGCCGGAGTCTATGGCGAAAAGTATCTTCTCGTTGACTTCGGCACGCATACCTTGCGGTATCTGTTGGGGAATGATGGCATACATATTCTGTCGGTTGTTTACGGTTGAAAATGAAAACACCCCGCAAGGATGGTCTTACGGGGTGCTGTGAGTTTTTTCTTCATGGTCAGTTCTCTCTTAGCGTGATTTCATCAAGGCGGAGACGCTTGAAACATCTTTCGGCTGTTGCGCTGTCCTTGAATCTGACGTCTATACGGCCGTTTTTGTAGAATTTCATTTGCTCTGCGTTGGTGGTCGTGAGGTCGTACCAGCCGGAAACATCAACATTGTCAGCATGGAAACCGGTAATCATATTGCTTGAACCATGAATAGTGTCATCTGCACCGAACGTGATGCCTTCACAGAAAGTTTCTATGTCGCCCAGATAGTTGTAATGAACTTGGTTACGGTTATATGACAGATAGAACTCATCAAATCTCAGGATGTCGGGGAACGTGATTTTATCCTTTTTTAGTTCCGGCTTGACCTTGCTCCAATATGATGGCTGTACTACTTTCAAGAACCTGCTCAACAGTTCATACTCAGCTGTTTCCCGGAAACTTTTGCCACCAAGATGTTCTATGACCACATCCACGTATGTTTCATAGATTGGACGGAAGCCCATCGGAAGTGTCTTCTTGTCAATATTCGGAACAGGGACAGAGACATTATAGACTTTGTTGAAGTGGGAGATAATACGGCTGGCAAAATTTTCGTTGGCGTTGTAGTTCTTGTCAACCAGATTGTTGATGATATCGAACGGCTTGAACTCGTTGTGCGAATAGTCGTCCCTGTCGTTATGGTAGGAATAGAAATCTCGCATGGATACCTTGCCGTTCTCCTCGTAGTGGAACTTGTGTTCCTCCCGGTATTGTTCCGCCTCTTCCTTGAAAATGGCGTACCAGCGGTCTATCTGGTCAAGTGTCTTGTAAAGCATTTCCTGCTGGTTCTGGCAATAGATCCGGTCTTGTTCCGTAATCTTGTCCTCGTTTCTCACTTGCACGCTCAGGATACCGGAAAGCAGGTCGGTAGCGTTGCCGGCCTTGGTCGCTGTTGTCGTTTGCATATCTGTTGAATTTTTAAGTGTTAGAAGTTCTGTGATTTGATTCGGTAGAAGCAGGTGATGTGTTTTTCCATGTCCTTGACAATCTTCACCTGTTCGGGATAACAGTTGAGCCTCCGTTCTTCGGCCGGAGCATCAATCTTTTCCCATTCGGCGAGAGGAAGGAAGACATATTCCCGACGGAAGCACCATACCACGATGTTGTTTTCCCAGTTGCCTTTGAATACCGTTCCCTCGTAGTCCTTCAGGAATTGCCGGAACTCTTTTTCATCACTGAAAGCTGCATCAAAACCTTGATAGAGATTTCTTGCGGAACCGCTTGTGTCTTTGGTGAGGTAGAATTTCCGGTAAGTTTCGGTAGTGAAGTTCCCGTACTTTGGGTTAGGTTCGGCATAGAACCATAGCGGCACTTTGGCTATGAATATCACTGCACCGTTGGCACACGCGCCGCAATGTCCCCAGTCCTTGAACGCGCCTTCCGTCCATCGCAGGAACTTCATATCCTTCGGATTCACTCCGTGGAATGCCCCTCCGCTGACGCTCAGACGGATATTCCCGTCTTGTTCCCACACGAAAGGCACATACGGCTGTTCGCATATGGAAAGATGCCCTTCCTTTGTGTGATGCCGGTTCTCGATGAGGGCGTTGCCGTAATAATCCCCGTCTTCGGTCACATAGACCAGCCTGTCTCCGATTTGCGGTGTAATCTCCGAACGTGTACGTTCGATGAGTTCAACATAACTGTTGGCCATATCGACATCTTTCTGTGTCAGCCCGTGCTCGTTGTCGTATGAAACATTCCATGCTCTGAGTGTTTCAATACTGTACTTTTCTTTTGTCGCCTGCTGTAACATAACAATTGATTTTTGTTAGTCCGGCTTTTCGGGGCCGGAGTTCCCGTAACTACAGGCTGTAAAAGGTCGTGTCCCGTACATGCAAGGTTGGCGGGAAAAATACCGAAAGCCCTCCGGGCGAGGATGATTTTTCCACGACACCCGGAGGGCTTGACCTTGCATTGTACGAGCAGGACACGGATTACCTTTGCCTGTGAGTTAGGGGGACTCGGCTGCGGTATGGCTGTTCTGTCCGATATGGATTATTTCATAGATTTATAACGAGATTATGCCCGGAAAATTCCGGTATTCTCGGAAAAAATGCTATCTTTGCATCAAGATAAAGAATTATTTGAAAGCATGAGGAATATAGTGATTCTGAACAGTCTGGCATTTTCTTATCCGTTGCCCGTTCTCATGCGAGTTGAATATAATTCGTTGATAGTCAAATAAAATTTCCCAAACTATCACAAATATAGGAATATTCTAGCACAATAACTTAACTTTGAATCTGTATTTCACATATAATAATTGTTATGAATAAACTAAGACCAACCATTAAACTAGCTCTATTTATCTCTGTTGCAGGCGCATTTCTCGCTGCATGTTCCGATGACGATGACAAAAAGCCTTCTGCTCCATCAAAAATCATTACCGGAATAAGAGTATATAAAATCACCGATGTCATAAGCTATGAAGGCGACCTTGACTTTACTTATGACAAAGACAAACGCCTAACCGGTGTGCGTGGCAATGCTCCATTGACCACTATAAACTATTCCTATGGAGATAATTCACACATAAGCTATAATTACTCTTCGGAAAACTCTCCATTAGTAGAAATAACCACCACTTTAGAGAATGGCCGCAGCTATGTGTGCAAATTTTCCAATCAGGACAGTCCCATCACCTATTCATATAATAATGAAGGATATCTGAAAAGCAGTAATAATAACGGAATAGTGCTTGAATACCAATGGAACAAAAAGAACCTGACCTCTATTACTTCCACACCAAGAGGAACTTACAACAGTGATTACAAAATATCCACCATTGCTAATGACTACAGCCTTGACCTGAACACGCTGGCACAATGGATTGACGAACGACCCAATTATATAAACGTGGTAAATACATTGGGACAAATGGCAGGCATTTTAGGCAAACGAAGTGAAAATATCATAGAAGACACTTACTATACATATGACTATAGTTTCTTGCAAGACGGCAGGCTGAAAGACATTACTCTGATAGATACGAATAAAACCGGTTATTCTTTCTTATTGCGTTACGCCGACTCTGATAATATCGAATAAATATACAAAAGAAAGATGATTTCTCATTTTTTATCTCAATCTGCATTGACAAAGAGCCTGATTTATTTTGTTATCTTAGAAATAAGTAGTTACTTTGCACAAAATTTAAAGATGCTATGTATCCTACAGGAACAAAGATAATATAGACATAAAGCAAATGCGTTAGTCCTCTCACGAGGATGGACGCATTTTTTTTATATTTTAGCGACATTAAAACAACTATTATAAAAAGAAACTTTCAATGAAAAAGGATTTAAAGAAAGTCCTGGTATTGGGTTCGGGTGCCCTCAAAATCGGCCAGGCAGGAGAGTTTGATTACTCAGGTTCACAAGCGCTGAAAGCATTGCGCGAAGAAGGCATTCACTCGGTGTTGGTAAATCCTAACATCGCAACTATTCAAACTTCGGAAGGTATTGCCGACAAAGTGTACTTCCTTCCTGTTACTCCCTTCTTTGTTGAAGAAATTATTAAGAAAGAACAACCGGACGGTATCTTATTGGCTTTCGGTGGTCAGACTGCACTGAACTGCGGTACTGAGCTTTATCTGAACGGTACATTAAAGAAATATGGTGTAGAAGTACTGGGTACTTCCGTAGAAGCCATCATGTACACTGAAGACCGTGATTTATTCGTAAAAAAGCTGGATGAAATTCCGATGAAAACCCCGAAGAGCCACGCTGTGGAAAGCATGGAAGAGGCTCTGAAGGCTGCCCGCGAAATCGGTTATCCTGTTATGGTACGCTCTGCTTACGCATTGGGCGGTTTGGGTAGCGGTATCTGTCCGGACGAAGAAGCTTTCATCAAATTAGCAGAAAGCTCATTCGCATTCTCTAAACAGATCCTGGTTGAAGAGTCATTGAAAGGTTGGAAAGAAATTGAATTCGAAGTAATCCGCGATGCTAATGATCATTGTTTCACAGTAGCAAGCATGGAAAACTTCGACCCGCTGGGTATCCATACGGGAGAGTCCATTGTTATCGCTCCGTCTCAGACGCTCAGTAACTCCGATTATCATAAGCTGCGCGAACTTGCTATCCGTATCATTCGCCACATCGGTATTGTAGGAGAATGTAATGTACAGTATGCATACGATCCTGAAAGTGAAGATTATAGAGTGATTGAGGTGAATGCCCGCTTGAGCCGTTCTTCCGCTCTGGCTTCTAAAGCTACGGGTTATCCGCTTGCTTTCGTTGCTGCAAAACTCGGCCTTGGATACGGATTATTCGACCTGAAGAATTCTGTGACAAAAAGAAATTTCATAAAACTGAAAATATGTGCGATTACAGGTACAGTCCAACCATCTCCAAGTACATCAGCGGCATCTTTTTCAGATATATTTTTGACATATGCTTCTGGTACACCTTGCAATCTTGCTCTTTCGTCCTTCCATAAATATCTCGCTTCATCAAAGTCATGTCCATTGTAGTCGTCATAAATTTTCGCAGAAGACTTTCTTCCATCTAATATTCTTTTTGTAACTTCTAAACAGTTGTCAAAATACTCTTTCGATGGGAATACCATAGTTCCAAAAGACTTATAATAAAATCTATGAAATCTCTTAATTGGTGTCCAAAAACAACCATTGTAATATCCGTGAGAATCATTCTTGCAAAGGCATTTTGCTTTCTCATTTGGTACATATCCATCATTGAGTACACTCTGTAAGGTAATTCCTTTATCTTCTGGGACAGTTACTCCTGGAATATTAGTCCAATAATATCTATCTCTAAGCTGTCCTACTACAAGAGAAGAATTGATTCTGATAGGTTTTACTCCCATCATTTCACTAATAACAGCTTCATCTTCTGGTTTCATCACCACATTTTCCATAAGAAAATACTTCGGATTTACTTCTTTTAACACTCTATTACACTCATAAAACAGACCTGAACGTTCTGGATCTTCAAGACCAATCTTTCTCTCTTTAATCATTGCTCTCGAAAAACTCTGACAAGGACTACCAAACATTACAATGTCAATATCAGTTTCAAAATCTCCTACTTCTGTATGTAATACACCATCTTTATATGTAATCTTGTTCACATCTCCAATGTGAATTGTGTTAGGATAGTTGTCTTTTGTTACCTTAATCGCCACATCCTTAATTTCTGATGCAAAGTATTTGCCAACCTTAAATCCTGCTTTATCTAATGCAATGTGTCCACATGACATACCATCACATAAACTCAATACATTAATCTCACAATAATTATTTTTTTCTTTATTCTCTGTC
>OGMQ01000909.1_pt1 | contig 16140 bp, 25 predicted proteins | sample 1573291 | NCBI WGS metagenome assembly OGMQ01 (sample SAMEA2582008, study PRJEB24529) | metagenome | biome: Human gut stool | place: China | collected 2011
CCCCAGGGGGTGTTTCGTAGAATACTCCCCTCCCTCACATAACACTATATATTTTCCGTTTTCCCCTCTCAATGGGGGGAGGGGGCTATTTTTAAGTACCTTTAAATATATTTAAGTATCTCCCATTTGGCACATTTCAGAAAAGATACTATCTTTGTAGTCAGAGAAATAAATCAATAAATAACAATAAAATTATGCAATTAAAAGAAGTATTAGACAAGTATGACGCTATTGAGGCTCAAATGCTTTATGATAAAGCTGTAGAGATTTTATCACTCATTTCTAATGAAGAACTAGAAGATATTTTAAGAAATCATGCTGTATTATTCTCTAAGATTTCTAGTCTCCCACATGAGCAGTTATTAAGTGACAAGGAAATTATTCGTAAGGCAATAGATATCTTTATCCAGACAATAGAGTCAAGAAATCTAACTAAAGATGAATTTGATGCAATGACTCTTGATGATGTGAAAGATTACATTGATAGTATTATTACTATAAAGTCACCTTCACTATTAAGACTCATTAATGAAATAGAAGAAATTAGTTTAAAGTATGATACCAGAGTTAAAGCAAATTAAAATGCAAATTACTCTATTCGAGCAGGGAGTAGAGAAATTCTATGAGGATGCTACAAAAATGAAGGAAGATTACATAAAACTTCAGAAAGAGAACGAAGAGCTTAAGAAGGAAATAGAAAAGCTAAAGGGAAATGATAAATGATTATGTAAAGGAATATACAGCTTTTAGTTTAGAAATAACTAAGCAACAACTAAATGAATTGCCACTAGGTCTTACAGTTGGAGAATCACTTTAGAATTTTAGATTTCTCTAAGACAACATTCAGAATAGATAAAAGCTGTATAATTGAAATGGATGACGATGATTAGAATTACTGATAATAAAGAAATTAAAGAAATAGTATTAGCTGGATTAAAAAGAAACCAAGAGAAATATGGTAAAAGATATTGTCCTTGCTCATTAGTAAGGAATGATGATACAGTATGTATGTGTAAAGAGTTTAGGGAAATGGAGAAAGGCACGTGTCACTGCCAATTATATGTAAAGGAATAATGGAACATTTAGAATTAAGTTTGGTCGTAAATAATCATATCCTATGTGGGATTAGAGAAGCTAGATTAATGACTCCCTTTGATATTCGTAGACTTTGGGAGCATTTTAGTAAAGTGGTTGAGAATTTATTAGAGAATGGTTTCTATGAGAATGAGAGATTAGAGGATGCAATAAATAATACAAATTTTAAAGGCTGGCACTCAGATAGTACCTATATACATCCAGGATGGGATTATCATAAGTACCCTGCTACCAACCTTCCATATAAATATGATTGACGTTAGAAAAACCTTAGAGAATTTACACCAAATACTTCCAGAATTAAGTCTGGAAGATTTATTCAGAGTATTAGATGCTATAGAGGAAGTCCCTCAGATAAATGTACCATATATATCTACTAGAGAGTATTAGAGAGCCTGATAGTGGAAATTTAACTACTAAATTTACTTACCTATAATAAAAAGCCGCAACTTAGCATTACGCTAGGCTGCGGCTTTTCTTTTATGGTTCAAATTCTCGGAGATTTCCTATAGTTACCTCAAACTCTTTAGCTTTCATATAAGGAGAACAATCCTCATCACAAGCTACTTCATTTAAGCAAAATAAATCTGAAGGGAATGAATGGGCTTTTACTCTAATCTGCTTAATAAGTCTGGAATGTTTATCCTTAGACCATACCCAAACGTCGAAGATAAAATGTCGCATAAAAATTGTGTTGTGTTAAATAATATAATACCAATCATCTCTTTCCATTACACCTTTATCTTTAAGTTGATTACTGTCTAAATGGTAATCACCATTTCTGAAGTTCAACTCCTTAGTATTCCAATTCCAATAGAAGTAACCATGCCACCCAGGAAGTAGTAATGTTTTACCTGTAGCAGCATATAAGGTAGCTTGATTATATGTCATACTACAATAATTCCTAGTACAATACCAATTAAATCTGCCATTAAATCATCCCAGCTCCAACCCTTATATTTTATTTCATCATATAGTTCTTTGCTTAGAGAGGCAATTAATGCTACAGAAATACCAGTAACTATGTTAAATGTAAATCCTAACACTACTACAATAATGAAATTACATATTAGGTGTAGTACTTTATCATTTTTTAATATCTTCTTTATTTGGTCTTTCATTTCTATCAAATTTTTTCCATATTCCTGTTACAGAATCAATACCAAGTAATGTCATGCAACAGATTAAAAATGTATCTATCATCAATGGAGCTTGTACAACATTAATAGTACAGTAGATTAGTACTCCTATACAAGTTAGCCATCCTAATACTCCACATATTCTTTTACTACTAATTCCAGAATGTGAAGATACTATGCTCTTTATAAATTCAGTGAGTCTCATTACTGTTTGGCTTTATATACTTCCACCATGAGTAATGCTTACGAGTTTTTAAGTAGTCTAGATTCTTCTCATTATTAAATGCCTCGAAGCTAACATCTCTATAAGTCTTGTGTTGTCCATCCTTAGTAAGGTGGAAAAACCTTATAATGATGTATTCTAATCCATACCAGAGATAGAAGAATATATAAAGCATTTCCTTCATTTGCTCTGTGTGGATAGACTCATGGTTTATAGTAGTTTCACTTAGTTCATCTCTCTTAGTAAACAGTACTCCAAATAGGTTAATAGTACTATATCCTCCAAAGGGGAAATGTTTAGTATGAACTATTTTCATTTTATTAGAAGTTAAACATTGCAATTCTGTCAGCCACACTTGTACCAGCTCCAGATTTACTCCAATGTTTATCAGATGGATTGTCCAATCCTTGTAAATACCTTCTAACACCACCATTACCAGCTAACCATGCACCACCTAATAAACCGAATTTAGTATATCCTTTCTGTGCAGCTAACTCTAAATCTTTCTTATTAAATCCTCTCTCAAATGCTTTAGCAAGTTTAATTGCCGCCTTAATCTGTAGCTTAGGATTATTTCTAAATGTTTCTATGTCGGTTCCTGCATAGGCAGAAATATTATTATACTTCTTACCATCTTGCATAAACTGAAAATATCCATAAGCAGGAGCACCAGCTCTATTCTGAATCCTACTATTAAATCCAGATTCTTGTTCTGCCATCTTAGTAAGGAATTGTCTATAGTTCTTAGCTTCTGGGTCTTCCTTTTCTACCTCATCGTACCACTTGTTAAACTCTTCTAATCCTTTAGATGGTTTAATACTAAATAATTCTCTTTTCATAACAGGTTCCTCTTCAGTTTTTGGGACTTCAACAACCTCTTCCTTAACTGGAGTAGTAACTACTTCATCTCTAACAGTAGGTATATTATAAGAACTAAACACCTCTGGAGTAGCAAATTCAAACTTATTATCTTCTGGTATTGGGTTCTCAACTGGTTGATAGCTTACAAATTGTAATCCATCTTGACCTCTACGAACCCTACTATAGGTAGGTCTATCTGACTTAATGAACTTTCTCCGCATATCTCTTTTGTTATTAAGAGATTTAGAGTTCCTAACTAGGGGAGAGTCTTTAAATTTAAATCTCCTTCCATCAGATACTAAACTACCTCCACTCTTCATTACTAATAATCCAGCTTGTATAGAGGGTTGTCTTCTCCTTCTTACTATCTCTGGTACTTTATCTAAAGATTCCCATATTCTCTTAGTTCCTATCTGTATAGGATTTTCTTGCTGTAATATAAAGGGAGTTCCAACCTTATCCATTAGTGCTGCTTGTTTATTAGCTCTTATAGCTTCTGACCTACTACTTCCAGACCATCTCTTAGCGTAGTCAGCTGGATTAAACTTCCATATATCTTGAGAAATCTGAGTAAGTTTACCTTTCTTATTATAGTCAATCTTTACTAAATGTCCTCCCACATCATCTATAGGTCCAACGTAATTAGTACCAGGTTGTCTAAATGTTTGAAATCCATCTCCCATATCTACAACCATGTCTCCTTCCTTACCTTGAATCTTACCTATACCATTAGTATATTCATTCAGTTCTTCTACAGATTTGAATTGTAATGGTCTAGAATCCTTTACAACAGAGTCCATCCTATATCTTCTACTCTCTACTCCTGGATATAGTCTAGAGTATTTTTCTCCATAACTAAAGCCCTGACCCTTAGCTGGTTTAAATGACATGGCAATCTTTTGAAACCAAGGACTTCTACTTATTAATGGGTCATTCTGAAACAAGTATAATCCTAGCAAATCCCTACTACCATTATTACCTTCTGGTGTAGATGCTCCAGTGTAAGTAGATTCATTGTTTCTTATGTCCTTTAGAGATACAGAAGCATTTCCTTTAGTTCTTCTACCTATCTTATATGCAGCAATTCTAGCTGGAGTTTTTTCAATGTTAGATAGAAATGGCATTACTCTATTTAAGGATGCCATAGCTATATTGGTAGGATTTCTAGTTTCTTTATTAAATATCCAATGGTCTTTATTAAGAGGACTCCACCCTAAGTCTGCATCTCCCTTTATAAATTTGGAAGCTAACTTATTCTTTGTGATGTTATAGCCTTTAGCACCTCCATAGATTGCACCAGGGTTTAGATACTCTCCAACTTCAGATGGAATACCTGTTTTACTTTCCAACCACTGACCGAATCCTCCAGTAGCCTTATTAACAGCCTCACTTCCTATTATTCCTCCAACTAAAGTAGCAGGAGTGGTTACTAATGCAGCACCAGCCATAGCAGGCATTATAGTTCTCTCTATACCTACTAATGGATTTGTTTCATTCTTCATTGAAGCCTTAAATCTTTCTTTAGCACCTTTAAGAGGATGCCAATAATCTCTATTCCTCTCCTCTGAAGTCCTATTGTCATTAGATGGTTCTCCTCCTAAATCAACAAAGTAATACTGTCTTGGTTTGGCTTTTATTCTCTCAGGTATAGGAGGTTTAACAACTCTGGTGTTGTCCTGCCTAGCTACTATATCGCCTTCCTGTAATTTAACTATTATCTTCATATCTATCACTTGTTATATTAACCTTATTTGCCCTCAGAAACTCAATATCTACTCCTAGAGTTCCCCCATGAAGTTTTCTATGACAATTAGAACACAGGACACAAGTCTTATTAAGCTCTTCTATTACTGATTTACAACTGTGTGTATTATCATGTAGAACTGAACTTATTGAAAACTTCTTTGAATCCTTATCTACATGGTGAAAGTCTAGGCAGTTTTCGTCGGACTCACCACACACTATACACTTGTGTTTTTCCTTATATGACTTTACAAACTCTTTAGCTGGATACCATTTCTTAGTAGCACAATCCTTACATATATTACTTCTAGTTCTGTAATCTATAGTCCTACCATTAAAATTAAATTGCTCCGCTGGTAGTTCTCTACCACATACGGAGCAAATCTTAGTAACAGCTATGGAGTTTAGATATCTATTATAGGAGAATGTAGAAATGTTGTCATAAGAGTCGTCTAATCTATCACCATTTATATGTATTGCCTTAGACTGACCAAACTCTTTTCCAAACTTCTGGAGGGCTTGTAGGGATGCAATAGTACAGCAGTACAACTTGTTGTTATAATAAAACCTTACACATTTAAAGGACTTATCCTTTATTGTAATGTTAGGATTATATCCTTCAGGGACGCATATAAACTCAGTACCTTCTTTATTAATTCTATAACCCAAATCGTATGCTAAATCTCTAGCTTTTAAATCCTGCCTGATAAAATTCTTGTCATCACTCCTTAGATAATCATTACTCATGTTCTTAATCATTAATGATGCCACTTAGCTGCATTTCTGGCGAAATTAGCTCTCTTCTTTTGTAATGGAGTAGCGTTAGGATTATTCAATACTGAACGAGCATGTTCCTGTACTGATTGTCCAGCCTTCTTAGCAGATGCTGTAAACTTACCTCTATTTTCTTTCTTTATATGGATACCACTTCCACTTTTACATCTTGGTAGTAACTTGCTTCCTTTTCTAAACATAGGAATGCTGTCTAAATCTACATTATTACACAGTTCCCTAAGGGACTCGTACATAGCTCTTAATTCTGTCTGATTTAGTTCCATAATTAAATAAGTTTATGTTTCATTTTTTTATTTACAAAATTAATCATTTTCATTATGTAAAACAACTAAATTGCACCACTTAATAAATTCCTCATCTGATAGGGAGTTCCTCATTATATTTACAGTTTTACATACCAGTCTAATATTGTCAATGGAATAGTCTTTACCTGGGTTTATCCTATCTATTGACAGATTAGTGTGAGTATCATCTTTAGAATATGTTAATTCAAGTCCTGTTAAAGCACATCTATGATTTTGTTCTTCATACAAATTTAATATGTCCTCTATATTTATCAGCACCTCATATTCTCTCTTATATTTAGATTTTGTATAATTACACTCGTATATTATTTTAGATATATGTGACTTTAATGGATTGGATTTTAATTGCATACAGTCATTACAATTAATATGATATTCTCCTCTTTTTGGGTTATGTCCTGGAGTTTTACTAAATTCAGATAATGGTTTATATGTTTTACAACTTAAACAGTATAGATTTCCATTACTGTCAATTTCTTTATATCTAGTATACTCTGACCTTAATAATTTCTTACATTCCTTACAGTATGAGTCATATCCAGTAGACAAGTTTTTATTTTTATGAAAGAATTCATCAGTCATTGGTTTGTACTTTTTACACTTTGGGCAGTACTTATAATGTGCTCCATTTATCTCTTTTACCTTTAAATCCTCTTTACCATTAATCAATTTACGTTCTCCCATGATTCATTTTATATTAAGTTTAAACTTTACTTTTTTATGTCGCAAGTTATCACTAAATTTGCACATTATCAAACAAAAGGTGAGAAATTATAAATAATGGATTGATGAGAATGAATTAGAGCTTATTTTTAGACAAACTAACATTCAACATTTAAAGGAAATAGATTAATGTCGCTGAGTAGACTAGAGGCAATTTATGGCTGGATAAACAACTTGGGTCCCAACGTTAAAACTATCATTATTATAGTTTTATCAATAGTGGTTATTGAGACAAGTTTTAGAGGTCATACGAAACTAATTTTACAAGATTACATTGAGCAAGTCCAGCAAGAGAAGTATCTAGCTGAGGAATATACAAAGATAATTGCTCCTTCTATTAATGAGTACATTGAGAAAATCCTCACTCAAGACAGGGATGCTTCCAATGTTATCTTATTAAATTATCACAATACCTTAGTAAGTACTCACGGGTTGTCTTATAGATACCTTACATCCTTAACGGAAAAGAAGAGAGGACTTGAAACTAAGAGTTGTCTAAGAATTTGGAAGGAATTAGAATACATAAACTATGGTGAAGAGATTGAGAAGATTAATGATAACAAATCTTTAAGGATGGATAGTATTCCTAAGTACGCTGATAATCTACCAAATTTAGTGGAACTATTACAGCGTAGTAATGCAGTTTCAGCTGCATTTTATCCGCTCCAAGGAGTTGAAGGACCTGTAGGTATGTTAGTAGTCATTTATCCTATTAAGAAACAGTACCATTTAGGTTATTATCAAAGTGTAATTGCTCCATCCTTACAACCTCTAACAACATGGTTAGATTATAATTCAGTAAAGGGAAAATTTAAGAAGTTATATGAAAGTGGACAAGCAAAACCAGAACGTTTGCTACAATGATGAAAAGCACATGTACTGGGATGAAAATGGTGTATATGTATCAGTAACAACCTTAATAGGTAAATTTTGTCAGGACTTTGACAGTGAATTTTGGTCAGGTTATAAAGCGTTAGAAAAACTATTATCGGCTGAAGAATTTAAGGCTGAGAAATCTCAGTTATTAAAGACACATAAAATAGATGTTGAATATTTCTGTAATATGTATGGTTTCACACCTAATGATTACAATAAAGCACAACAAGATATTCTTGATGAATGGGCTAAGACTAACGCTGAATCATGTGAAAGAGGTTCTAAAATACACGCCGAACTAGAAGGTAAATATACTTCTAAGAAGCAATGTGAAATGAGGAAGTTCGGATTAGGAGGAAAATTTGAAATAAATACAAATGACTCCTTAAATAAGAATAATCTAGACTTACTAGACATAGAGAGGGGTGTATTTCCTGAGTATATGATATATAGGAAGTCTGATGATGGTAAGTTTAGACTTGCTGGTCAGATTGACTTATTAATAAAGGATGGCAATGATATCTACATTATTGATTATAAAACCAATAAGAAGCTAGAGGATAAGTCATTCTTTGATAATAGGACTAAAAAATGTACAATGATGAAGTATCCTATGAACAATCTTATGGATTGTAATAAGGTTCATTACGCATTACAGTTATCCACCTATGCTTGGATGCTTCAGAAATTGAATCCTGAATTCGTAATCAAGAGATTGATGCTTATACATTACGACCATCAAGGGAATGTCACAGAACATGAACTGGATTATCTAAAGGATGATGTGGAAAGAATGTGTGAGTATTATAAGAGACAGTCAATGCTGGAAGCATTAAAGGCTAGCAGAAGACCTATAGAGTTCTAATAATACCTATATGAGTATCTTTCAAACAATTTCGATTTGAGATATTAGCACCTTTTAATTAAATAAGAAATCTATGGGTCTTAATGCTATCCTAAGTGGGCATACTAACGAATTACTAGGTCTTAACGCTGATTTATATGAGCTTAGGATTAAGGTATGTAAGTTATGTCCCTTATATAAACGAAGTCCAATCTTGGGAGAGATTTGTAATAGCAAATTATGGTATAACCCAAGAACAGGAGATGTCAGTCCTTGTAAAAGAGATGGTTATAAAAATGGATGTGGATGTAGATTGAGGGCTAAAACAACACTGCCCAATGCGTTCTGTCCTTTAGGAAAATGGTAAATTTTAAATTTTTTAATGTATTATGAGAGAAAATGGTCAAATGGATTTAATGTTTGGTGGTAAAGCCGTTGGTTTTGCTGGAGCTAATTTAGATGATATTAAGAAAGAAGCTGCTGTAGAAGCACATAATAAAGCTGTTGATGCTTATACTAAAGCACTTAATCAGAATCTAAAGGATGAGCTACAGAAAGCCCAGGAAGTTACAGAGAAGATGCAATCAATGGAGATTATGCCTATTAATTATTATGTATTGGTAAAGCCCTACGCTAAGAACCCATATCAGAAGATTGAGGTTACTAATAGTGGATTGATTATCCCAGAATATACAGGCAAGTTTAAGAATCCTGATTCTGGCGAGGAAGACCAAGAGGAAAATCTATCAGTGGTTGCTAATGTGATTGCAGTAAGCCCACTATGTAAATTCATTAAAGAAGGAGATGATATATATTACAGACGTGCTTGTGGAGTTCCAGTACCGTTCTTCAGACAAGGATTCGAGGTAGTAGCTGAGCAACAAATACAGGCTGTAATTAATGAGGGATTAACAGAACGTTTTAAAAATATCAAAGCATAATGGAAGAGAAAATTTATTTTATGCCTGGTGATGTGGTAACACTAAAGCAGGATATTCCATACAAACCTACAATGATTGTAGTAAAGAAGGAAACTATGACTATTAGAAGTAATGGAGTTCCTAATGTATCAGAAGATTATTTCAAAGGTATTAGATGTAGATGGTTTACTAGTGAAGGTGTTTTACAAGAAGCTATCTACAATACTAAGGATTTAGTTAAGGTATGATAAGTATGTTTCAACAGGGTGGGCAGATGAACGAAGAGCAAAAGGCGTTCACTGCCTATCTTATTAAAATCCTAAACCCCAGAGACCAGAAAGACTTTGAGGATAAGATTGCGCAGCTATCAGAGAATGATTTAAAAGAATACTATAAACAGTTTAAGACAATGGAAGGTAATCAAATTTCAATGGCTAAACTTGGAGCCAAATTAAATTACGTACAAACCCTTAGAGGTGGGTGCCCAGAAGGCTATGAAGTAGAAAAATACATGGCTGGTGGCTGTGTTAAATGCAAGAAGAAGGCAGCTGAGGGGACTAAAGTAGTAGATATATTTAAGGAGAAGTGTGGCGGTAAAGCTAAGAAGAGAGTTAAAAAGAACATGGGAGGTACAGTAGATAACTCATGGTCAGTACCCAAAGACCAAAAAGGTGCTGTAGTTAATAAGGCTGACACTGTACACACTAGCAAGGGAGTTTATAATGTAAGTAATAAGAAACTACCTTATAAGAAACTATCTAAAGAGGACTACCAGAAACTACCATACAAGGATAAAGTAAAGGTTGATTTGAAAGACCAAGAAAATGGTAGAGGTGGGGAAGGTGCTCATGTAGTTAAAAATAAAGGAATCGGTAAGAATTACTTTGGCGGTTCTATCAAAAGACGTATAACTAAAGACTAATCTATTATGACAATATTTCTATATGATAATGTTAATCATACTTTGAAGTTAAATGAGCCAGAAATCCTACTCATTAGAGAGTTTGCTGCGCTATGGAGTAATGATAGAAATAAAACTAAGGAAGACCCTAAAGGCACAAAGAAACTTAGGGCATTTAAAGAGTTTACATATATGTATCTAATGATAGACTGGCAGTCACACTATTCACAGTTTAGTGAAGCAGAACGTAATGAGGCTGCTAAGCAGGATAGTGGTATTACAGAAGAAGAATTTAATGACCCAGTCTTTAGAGCAGCATGTAGAAAATATAGAGAGATACAAGAGTCAGCACGTGATATTAAGTTAGTGAGGGCAGCTCAGAATAAAGTAGATGAGTTAATTGATTATTTCAATGAAGGTTCAGACCTTCAAGAGCGTGACCCAATCACTGGTAAACCAATATTTAAGGCTAAGGATATTATGGGAGAAATGTCTTCCGTATCTAAGGTGTTAGATGAACTTGATGCCTTAGAAGCTAGAGTTAAGAAGAAGCAAAAGGCTGCTTCTGGTTTACGTGCTGGTGCTACTGAAGGATATACACCAAAGTTGAAATAATATGGCTCGTGGACGAAAACCTAAAAATAAAATAGAGGAAGCTCCTACTGTTAAGGCTCTGGTAGAAAAAGTAACCCAAGAGCCTACAGTAGAGCCTATAATCCAACCATCCAGCCAAACATTCGAATGGGATGTCAGAATAGGAGACCCTATTGATTATTTTGATTCTAATCTATCTTATGAATTAACAGGCTACAGACCTATTGATGGCACAAGAGGATTGGACTTTGACCCTAATTGGTTCATGGAAGCTAGATATACTAAAGCATCTACTGGTAAGTATTGCAATGAGCCTATACTAAGTAAAGCCTATTGTGAGTTCTGGGACCAAGAATATGATAGATGTAGAAATGGGATGACTGTTAATGGTTATACCATTACTGGTGATAATTACTTCTTTATAAATTACTATCAGTTACCTAATCTATCCTCAGCTACTAAGGCTGGTGGTGGTCGTTCTATAGACTTCCCTAATTTCTATGTAAAACAATATGAATACTTTCACTATGTTGAGTTGTGTAAAGTACTGAGAAAAAATGCTATAGGTTTAAAAGCCAGAGGTGTTGGATTCTCGGAAATTGCTGCAGCTATTCTTGTTAATGGCTACACTACTAGACCCCACTTTAGAGGAGTAGTAGCTGCTCAGCAAGAAGGTTATGTGGATGATACCCTTAGTAAATGCTGGACTCAGCTATCATATTTAGATGATAATACTGAGGATGGTATGAGAAAGCTAAGGCAGATGCACGATACAGCTAAGTGGAAAAGAGCATCTAATAAGAATGTAGATGGTGTAGAATCTGGATGGATGTCTGAGATTGAAGGAATTACAGCTGATAAGCCAAATAAAATTCGTGGAGACCGTACTGATATTCTAATGTATGAAGAAAGTGGTTCTTGGCCCAATTGGAAGAAAGCCTTTATTCAGGGTGACGCTTTGATTGATATTCAAGGACAACGATTCGGTATCAAGCTAGCTTGGGGTACAGGTGGTGATAGTGGTCCTGCATTAGAAGGTGTAGCTGCTGCATTCCATGACCCAGATAGTTATGACGTTTTACCTTATAGACATAATTATACTAAGGAAGGAACATATGTAAAAACTGCATATTTTATTCCAGCTTATACTATTGTTACTGCTCCTGGATTTATTGATAAGAGAGGTTGGACAGACCCAGAGAAGGGTAAAGAGTTTTATATGGCTAAGAGGGAGAGTAAGGCGGCAGACCCTAAAGGATTAATGTTATACTCAGCTGAGTACTGCTTTACTCCAGATGAAGCGTTAGCTCTTGAAGGAGATAACCAATTTAACACAGTATTACTAACTGACCAGTTAGCTGCAATAAAATTGCATAAGCTAACCCCACCAGAGTTACAGCCGAAGTGGGGACAATTAGAATACGTATTCCAAGACAATATCCACACCGAGGAAGCTAAGAACGGAGTTAGATTTATACCTAGTTCTAAAGGAAAGGTTTGTATTATTGAACACCCAATTAAGAGTGAGAATGGTACAGACTTTAGAAATCTATATGTAGCTGGAATCGACGGTATTGATATGGGTATGAATGATACATCTGGTAATACCAGAGACCCATCTGATTTCTGTGTAGTAGTTAAGAAAAGATGCTTCGGCTTACAAGAACCAATGTATGTTTGTATCTATAAGGATAGACCTAATAATCTTGAGGAAGCATATAGAACTACTTTAAAGATATTAGAATATTATAACTGCAAGGCTTGTTTGGAGTCTACTCGTATCAGTATTCTGACTTGGTTCAGAACTAAGAAGAAAGAAGAGAAATATTTAATGAGAAGACCAAGGGCTACTCAATCTGATATACAGTCTGGTAAAAGTAGACAATTTGGCGCTCCTGCAACTGAAGCAGTTATTCAACATCAGTTAGACCTTATTGATGCCTATATCAATGAATACTGCCATAATATGTGGTATGAGCCTATGATTAATGAGTTAATCACATACTCATATGAGAATAAAAGGAAGTTTGATATTGTAGCTGCAATGGGTATGGCTGAATTAGGAGATGAAGAATTAAGTGGTATTCCACCAAAGGAAGCTGATAATGGTGGTAAAAAACTAAGGCTATTTGGCTACTGGGTTGATGAAAGAGGTATAAGACATAAAGGAGTTATACCAGATAAGCAATCAGTAGTTCCTAAGTTTAATTTGTGGCCTACACAGTATTATGACGACACACGATATAGAACAAGCGATTCGAGATTTAATTAGAAAGCTCTATTGCAGAGAATATCAGGGAGTCTTAAGGGTCTATGAAACCACCTATAAATTTCCAGGAGAGGAACCTGAACATATAGGATATAGAATGGACCTTGGACTTAATAAAGATGAAAAGCCACTGTCCATTGCATGTGATGGTACTGCTGAGGAATTTTTAAAGTTTATTGAACAGGAATTAAAGGAGAGAAGTCTCGTTAGAACTGAGTACTTCACTGCTATACAATTATATGATTACGAAGATGGATGCAAGAGGTGATGATTATTTAATTGATAGGATTGACAAGGCTGTAAACGAATTAGTTTTTAATAAGTGGAAGTTACAGAAGGCATATAACTACTATAATGGTAAGAGAGATGCCGAACAATTTAGGTATCTTGAAGAAAACTTCGGAATAGGTAATCCTACTTCTATTGAGTTCACTCCTCTTATTAAGAAACACGTTGATGCCTTAATTGGAGAGTATTTGGATATTCCAATTCTCCCCAAAGTGTCATGTAAAGATAAAGAGACTATTAGTAAGATTACTAGACAGAAGGAATTAGAAATCAGCCAACAAGTTTATACTTTCCTACAAAGACATCTAAATAATCAAATACTATCCTTTATTGGAGGAGGTAACATTAGTGATGCTGCTGTAGAGGCTGATATTGAGAAGTTACTTGAGGATATAAACAATAACTTCATCAGTGATTATGAGGTAGCTGCTCAGGATGTGATTGAATATATATTGCAATCAAGACATACTGATTTAGCTAATAAACTTAAAGCTCTGTTATTAGACTTACTAGTATCTGGTTGCGCTTTCTATAGAGTTAGACCATCTAGGAGTGAAGAGAATGTTACTATTGAAGTTCTAAATCCACTGAATACATTTGTTGATAGAAATCCTGAATCTCCCTATGTAAAGGATAGCTACAGAGTAGTAGTTAGAAAATGGATGACTAAACAACAAATACTGAATGAATATGGTCGAGACCTTAGTGATGATAGTAGAGCAGAGTTAGAGGATATGTATGAGCATTACAGTGACAGCTCCTATCTTTATATCAGAGCTATGGAAAATCAAGTAGGATGTAGACCTATAGATACTGGAGAAGGTGCAGGTCTAGATGCTGGTAAAGGTATTACTCCTGGATTTCCAGCTGATACTTATGAGTCATTTAACTTTAAATTACTTCCAGTATATGAAGTTGAATGGATTGAGGTAGACAAAGAAGGTGAAGACTATATACAAAATAGATATGAAGGAGTAAGAATAGGGCAATCTATATATGTTCTTACTGGTAAATCTCAGAATATAATCAGAACTAAGGATGCTCCTACTAAATGTGGACTATCAGTTAATGGTATATATCTGGTTAACAGAGACAATGTTCCACAATCATTAGTATTACAATGTGCCCACCTACAAGATAAATATGACTTGATTACTTACTTCAGGGATAATATCTTGGCTAACAGTGGTACTGATGGTGATTGGTTAGACCTATCAATGCTTCCTACCATATTAGGCGATGACCTTACTGAAAGAATACAGAAGTGGATTGCATTTAAAAAGACTGGAGTTGCTCTAGTAGATACTAGCCAAGAAGGTAGAGCATTTAATAACAATACTTCATTTGCTGGATTTACTGATACTATTAAAGTACAAACCATACAAGCCTTTGACTTAGCATTACAAAGAGTAGAAGACCAAACATCATCTATTACTGGTGTGTTTAGAGAGAGGTTAAATGGTATTCAACAAAAGGATGCAGTTAGTAATGTAGAAGCTGGAGCTAGAAACTCCTACACTATTACTAAGCCATTCTATCAAACTATGGATACGTTATCAATAGATATCCTTAGTGATTGTCTTAACATGGCTAAGATAGTATGGAAGAAAGGACTAACTGGAACTTTAATCTTGGGAGATAAGTTACAAAGAGTATTTACTGCATTACCAGAGCATTTCACTCATACAGACTATGATATTCATATAGTACCAAGTACTAAGATTATGAAAGAAATGCAAAACGTGCAGCAGATAATCATTGAACTTATAAAGAGTGGTCAATTAGACCCAGATACGATTGTAGATGCTCTTACTGCTAGAAGTCTAACTGAGCTTAAATCCAAGGTTACTAAGGCATTTGCTAAGAAAAGGAAAGAGATGAATCAAATGGGTCAAATGCAGCAGCAGCTCGAACAGCTTCAACAACAAAATCAACAACTGCAACAGCAATTACAACAGGCTCAAAACAAGATTGAAAGTCTTAATGAAGCTAAGTTGGAGATTGAAAGACAGAAAGTTCAGAATGATGCTGATATTAACTGGTATAATGCTAGAACTCAAAGAGATAAATCTCAAAGCGATGCTGAGAACGATACTAAGAGAACGGATATTGAGTATGCTCAACTATTCGATGGTAATAATATGAATGACGAAGTTAAGAACGCATGAGTACAATAAATCTTAATCAGAACGAAAGACCAACTTCTTTACAAGTAAGCAGATTATGGTTACTACCCGAAGGTAATTTTGAATTATCTAGGGGTAGTAAGCCTGTACTTATTAAGAATATTACTGAGGATAATGTTACTGTAGAAGTATTATTAAGAGATTCTGAAGGTAGATATGTTTCTACTATATTATATCCAGGATGGAATCCTGAGTTAATTATAGGAATAAAAAACGTACCTGAAAATACATTACAAGCTGGTAATTAATTATGGGAATTTGTATTGGGATAGGTAATTATATTGGCAATAAAAAACTCATTTCAATTAATAAAGACCCTCATAATAGCTTTTCTAATATACTTACTGAAAAAGGTTCCAATATATTAACAGAGAATGG
>OGMQ01000914.1_pt1 | contig 16040 bp, 10 predicted proteins | sample 1573291 | NCBI WGS metagenome assembly OGMQ01 (sample SAMEA2582008, study PRJEB24529) | metagenome | biome: Human gut stool | place: China | collected 2011
CGCATACTAAAAAGAGTTTTAATATATTATATGGTAAAAGATTTATTAACCCCCGATTATATCTTCGAGTCCAGCTGGGAAGTATGTAATAAAGTGGGAGGGATATACACTGTCTTGTCGACACGGGCAAATACATTGCAGGAAAAGTTCCGCGACAGAATTTTCTTCATAGGTCCTGATGTATGGCAAGGAAAAGAAAACCCTCTATTCATCGAGTCGGATAACCTATGTGCTGCCTGGAAAAAGCATGCACTTGAGAAAGACGAACTTTCTGTCCGTATAGGACGATGGAATATCCCCGGTGAACCCATAGTCATTCTTGTTGATTTCCAACCTTTTTTTGAGAAAAAGAACGATATATACACTGAAATGTGGAATCGTTATCAAGTAGATTCGTTGCACGCTTATGGCGATTACGACGAAGCTTCCATGTTTTCGTACGCTGCGGGAAAAGTGGTAGAGAGTTTCTATCGTTATAACCTGACAGAGACGGATAAGGTGGTATACCAGGCTCACGAATGGATGACTGGAATGGGAGCGCTTTATGTACAGGAAGCTGTGCCTGAGGTGGCTACTATTTTTACAACCCACGCTACTTCTATCGGCCGTTCAATTGCTGGTAACAACAAACCGTTGTATGATTATCTATTTGCTTACAATGGTGACCAGATGGCTCAGGAACTGAATATGCAGTCGAAGCATTCGATTGAAAAGCAGACAGCACATTATGTGGATTGCTTTACGACAGTAAGCGAAATTACCAACAACGAATGTAAGGAATTGCTGGATAAACCGGCAGATGTAATCCTTATGAACGGTTTTGAGGATGACTTTGTGCCGAAAGGAAGTACATTCACCGGAAAGCGTAAACGTGCACGTACCTTGATGTTGAATGTAGCGAACAAATTGTTGGGAACAAATCTGGGTGACGATACGTTAATTGTCGGAACCAGTGGAAGATATGAGTTTAAGAATAAAGGAATCGACGTATTTCTGGAATCGTTGAACCGCCTGAACAGGGATAAGAACTTGCATAAGAATGTGCTGGCGTTTATCAATGTCCCCGGTTGGGTAGGTGATCCGCGTGAAGATTTGCAGGAACGTCTGAAAAGTAAGAAGAATTTTGATACTCCGCTTGAAGTGCCGTTCATTACCCATTGGCTGCATAACATGACGCATGACCAGGTGTTGGATATGCTGAAATATCTTGGAATGGGCAACCGTCCGGAGGATAAAGTGAAGGTGATATTCGTTCCTTGCTACTTGGATGGTCGTGACGGTATCATGAATAAGGATTATTATGATATATTGCTCGGACAGGATTTGAGCGTATATGCTTCTTATTATGAACCGTGGGGGTATACTCCGTTGGAAAGCGTTGCATTCCATGTGCCGACAATCACTACAGATCTGGCCGGATTCGGACTTTGGGTAAATAGCCTGAAGAACCAGCGGGGCATTAACGATGGAGTGGAGGTGCTGCACCGTTCGGACTATAATTATTCGGAAGTGGCGGATGGCATCAAAGATACAATTACACTATTTGCCGATAAGACAGAAAAAGAAGTGAAGGAAATCCGCAAGCGTGCCGCAGAAGTAGCGGAGCAGGCTTTGTGGAAACACTTTATACAATATTATTATGAGGCTTATGACATTGCTTTGCGCAATGCAATGAAGCGTCAACTTAGTTAAGAGAAAATTTATTATCAATAAGTTAATTAAAAAACATTATGAAAATCAAAGTTAGTAATGTGAATATTCCCAACTGGAAAGAGGTTACTGTGAAATCACGTATACCGGTAGAGTTGGAAAAGTTGTCTGAAATTGCACGCAACATTTGGTGGGCATGGAATTTTGAAGCGACAGAACTGTTTAGAGATCTAGATCCGGAACTTTGGAAAGAATGTGGTCAGAACCCTGTGCTGTTGTTGGAACGCATGAGCTATGAAAAGCTGGAAGCTTTGACAAAAGACAAGGTGATTCTGAGAAGAATGAATGAGGTTTATACGAAATTCAGAGACTACATGGATGTGAAGCCGGATAGCCAGCGTCCTTCTGTTGCCTATTTCAGTATGGAATATGGTCTGAGCAGTGTCCTGAAAATATATTCCGGTGGTCTGGGTGTATTGGCCGGTGACTATCTGAAAGAAGCTTCCGACAGCAATGTTGATTTGTGTGCGGTAGGTTTCTTGTATCGTTACGGTTACTTTACGCAAACTTTGTCTATGGATGGACAGCAGATTGCTAATTATGAAGCGCAGAACTTCGGACAGCTTCCTATCGACCGTGTGCTCGATGCAGACGGCAAGCCGTTGGTAGTAGACGTTCCTTATCTGGATTATTATGTTCATGCTAACGTGTGGCGTGTAAATGTAGGACGTATCTCTCTGTATCTGCTGGATACGGATAATGAAATGAACAGCGAGTTCGACCGTCCTATCACTCACCAGCTCTATGGTGGAGATTGGGAAAACCGTTTGAAACAGGAAATCCTGTTGGGTATCGGTGGTATCCTGACTTTGAAAGCACTAGGTATCAAGAAAGATATTTATCATTGTAACGAGGGACACGCTGCACTGATCAATGTTCAACGCATCTGTGATTATGTAGCTACCGGATTGACTTTCGATCAAGCTATCGAGTTGGTTCGTGCTTCTTCTCTTTATACGGTTCACACTCCGGTTCCTGCCGGTCACGACTATTTCGATGAAGGTCTGTTTGGCAAATATATGGGTGGTTATCCTGCTAAAATGGGTATCACTTGGGACGACCTGATGGATTTGGGACGTAACAATGCCGGTGACAAGGGCGAACGTTTCTGTATGTCTGTTTTTGCTTGCAATACTTCTCAGGAGGTGAACGGTGTAAGCTGGCTGCACGGCAAAGTGTCTCAGGAAATGTTCTCTTCTATCTGGAAAGGTTATTTCCCGGAAGAAAGCCATGTGGGATATGTGACGAATGGTGTTCACTTCCCGACTTGGAGCGCAACGGAATGGAAGAAATTGTACTTTAAATATTTCAATGAAAACTTCTGGTTCGACCAGTCTAATCCTAAGATTTGGGAAGCTATCTACAATGTACCTGATGAGGAGATCTGGCAGACTCGTCTGACCATGAAGAATAAGTTGGTTGACTACATCCGTAAGTCATTCCGTGATACTTGGCTGAAGAATCAGGGAGATCCTTCACGTATCGTTTCATTGATGGATAAAATCAATCCGAATGCATTGCTGATCGGTTTCGGTCGTCGTTTTGCTACTTACAAGCGTGCGCATCTGTTGTTCACCGACTTGGAACGTCTTTCTAAGATTGTGAACAATCCTGATTATCCGGTTCAGTTCCTGTTTACAGGTAAGGCTCATCCGCACGATGGAGCAGGACAGGGCTTGATCAAACGTATCATCGAGATTTCACGTCGTCCGGAATTTTTGGGTAAGATTATCTTCCTCGAAAACTACGATATGCAGTTGGCTCGTCGTCTGGTTTCCGGAGTTGATATCTGGTTGAATACTCCGACTCGTCCATTGGAAGCATCCGGTACATCCGGTGAAAAAGCCTTGATGAACGGTGTTGTTAACTTCTCTGTATTAGACGGATGGTGGCTGGAAGGTTACCGTGAAGGTGCAGGTTGGGCGTTGACTGAAAAACGCACTTACCAGAATCAGGAACATCAAGACCAGTTGGATGCTGCTACTATTTACAGTATCCTTGAAACTGAAATCCTGCCGTTGTACTATGCTCGTAACAAGAAGGGATATTCTGAAGGCTGGATTAAGGTTGTGAAGAATTCTATCGCACAAATCGCTCCTCATTATACAATGAAGCGTCAGTTGGACGACTATTATAGCAAATTCTATTGCAAGCAAGCAAAACGTTTCCACGCTTTGGCTGCTAATGACAATGCGAAAGCGAAAGAAATCGCAGCATGGAAAGAGGAAGTGGTTGCTAAATGGGATTCTATCGAGATCGTATCTTGTGATAAGGTAGAAGAACTGAAGAAAGGCGATATCGAAAGCGGAAAAGAATATACAATCACTTATGTAATCGATGAAAAAGGTCTGAATGATGCAGTAGGACTGGAATTGGTTACTACTTATACGACTGCGGACGGTAAACAACATGTTTACTCGGTAGAGCCGTTCAATGTGATAAAGAAAGAAGGCGACTTGTATACATTCCAGGTTAAACATAGCCTGTCGAATGCAGGTAGCTTCAAGGTGTCTTACCGTATGTTCCCGAAAAATCCGGAACTTCCACATCGTCAAGACTTCTGCTATGTTCGCTGGTTTGTTTAATTGAAAATGTAAGGTAGGGGGAGGATTCTCCCTGCTACTTTAGATATAAAAATTAGCCCCTGCAATCTCTGAGGATGCAGGGGCTAAATTTTTTCTGTTTGCTACAAAGAGCTTCAACACAGTCTGTTCCACCACAGATTAATAGTGGTGACTTATTTTACAACTTCTGCTATTTTGGCTTGTAGTTCTTCTCCATGGAGACCACGTGCGATAATAGTACCTTCACCGTCAATCAAAACAGTGTGAGGAATACTGTTTACAGCATAAAGTTGTGCACCTTCACTCTGCCAGAATTTAAGGTCGGACATTTGCGGCCAAGTCATGTTCAGCTTTTTGATGGCATCTTTCCATGCAGCATCATCCTGATCGAGAGATACACCTACGATTTCGAAGTTTTTACCTTTATATTTGGCATAAGTTTCTACCAAGTTAGGCATTTCACGACGGCAAGGACCGCACCAGCTTGCCCAGAAGTCAACCAATACCACTTTACCTTTACCTACGTAATCCGATAGTTTTACAGGTTTTCCATCCGGAGTCTTCATCTCGAAATCAATGAATTTCGTACCAACGGCAGTTTTTTTCTGCTTGTCAGTCAGTTCTTTGATTTTTACGATTGCTTCATCGTTCTGAAAGTTAGCCGGGATTTGTTCCAGCAATTCTGTATTTTCGGCAGTGGAGTTGTTGTAGAAAGTCTGTTTGAACAAGAATATTCCTACTGGGTTAGTAATATTCTTTTTTACAGCTTCTTTGATGGCATTGTCATATTGTTCCTCCAATTGAGCGCCTTCTTTCTGTTTCGCTTCTTTTTGTTCGTCACTCAATGTAGTGTCACCCATTGCTTCATAGATGGCATTCATCTTTTTGCTGATATCATTGATCTGTCCTCTGAGTTCCTGGTAAGCGTCATTGTTGGCTGTACCGGTGGCAGAGTCATCATTTTTGCTTAAGGCAATATTGATCTTTCCGTTTTCGAGGAAGAAATCAATCATCAACGGTTCTCCGTTTACTTCGCAAGTGACATAACGGCTTACTATCGAATCTTGTGTTCCTTCGAAAGTAAACGTGCCCTTAGAAATCACGGCTGTATCGAGTTTGATCAGATTTCTGCCATTAGCTTCTTGAAGATAAACGGTGTCACCATCGGCTGCACCTTCTACTGTACCTGTAACAACATAGCCGGCTTTGTTTCCACCGGTACAAGCTACCATACCTAAGGCTGCCGTTGCAATGACTAAATAACTTAATTTTTTCATGCTTTTGTAAGATTAGTGAATAAATATTTATGCAAAGATAGATTATTTTTCTATCTGGCCTCGAAAAACACTGTTATATTAGATTAACACGTAGGTGAAAACCGCAGAAATGTGTACCTTTGCAACCCAAACTTTAGTATGAATATGCAAGAAGATAAATCCATCATTGAGGTGAGCCATGTATCGAAGTATTTTGGCGAGAAAACGGCATTGGATGATGTGAGTCTGAACGTGAAGAAGGGCGAGTTTGTCACGATACTTGGACCTTCCGGTTGCGGAAAAACCACATTGTTACGTCTCATAGCCGGTTTCCAGACAGCTTCGGAGGGCGAGATCCGAATTTCGGGTAAGGAAATAACACAGACTCCTCCCCATAAGCGTCCGGTGAACACGGTGTTTCAGAAATATGCCTTGTTTCCGCATTTGAATGTATATGACAATATTGCTTTCGGCTTGAAGCTGAAAAAAACACCGAAACAGACCATTCAGAAGAAAGTGAAAGCTGCTTTGAAGATGGTAGGGATGACGGATTATGAATATCGTGATGTTGATTCTCTTTCCGGTGGCCAGCAACAACGTGTCGCTATTGCCCGTGCCATTGTCAATGAGCCGGAAGTATTACTTTTGGATGAACCTTTGGCGGCACTTGACCTGAAAATGCGTAAGGATATGCAAATGGAACTCAAGGAAATGCATAAATCCTTGGGAATTACGTTTGTGTACGTCACTCACGACCAGGAAGAAGCGCTTACGCTGAGCGACACGATTGTTGTGATGAGCGAAGGAAAGATTCAGCAGATAGGTACGCCGATCGATATTTATAATGAGCCTATCAACTCGTTCGTGGCGGATTTTATCGGAGAAAGTAACATCTTGAATGGTACAATGATTCATGATAAACTCGTTCGTGTCTGTGGCACGGAGTTCGAATGTGTAGACGAGGGGTTTGGTGAGAATGTTCCGGTAGATGTCGTGATCCGTCCCGAAGACTTGTATATTTTCCCGGTATCCGACATGGCACAATTGACCGGAGTGGTGGAGACTTCTATATTCAAAGGTGTACATTATGAAATGACGGTACTTTGTGGTGGTTATGAATTCCTTGTGCAGGATTACCATCATTTTGAAGTAGGAGCGGAAGTGGGGCTACTGGTAAAACCGTTTGATATTCATATCATGAAGAAAGAGCGTGTATGCAATACTTTCGAAGGAAAAATGCTGGATGCTACTCATGTGGATTTTCTTGGCTGTAGCTTTGATTGTACTCCGGTGGAAAACATAGAACCCGACACAAACGTTAAGGTGGAAGTAGACTTTGATAAAGTGATTCTTCAGGATAACGAGGAAGACGGGGCGTTGACAGGTGAGGTGAAGTTTATCCTTTATAAAGGAGATCATTATCATTTGACTGTGTTGTCCGACTGGGACGAGAATGTGTTTGTAGATACGAATGATGTATGGGACGATGGCGACCGCGTAGGTATCACTATCCCCCCGGATGCCATCCGTGTAGTTAAAATAACCGATTAACAGGAAAGGAAGTGAATAAGAGGTTTTTAGTGTTTTTGTCATCACGTAAGAGTTGGGCACTCCCTTACATTATTTTTTCGGCGATCTTTGTGGTCATACCGTTGTTCTTAATTGTTGTGTATGCATTTACCGATGATAACGGTCATTTGACGCTCGCCAACTTTCAGAAGTTCTTCGAACATCCCGAAGCTATCAATACCTTTGTCTACTCTATCGGTATTGCTATTATCACTACTATTGTTTGTATTTTGTTAGGGTATCCCGCAGCCTGGATATTGAGTAACAGTAAACTGAACCGTTCTAAAACGATGGTGGTTCTGTTTATCCTGCCGATGTGGGTAAATATCCTGGTGCGTACGTTAGCTACTGTTGCCTTATTCGACTTTTTCAGTGTGCCGCTGGGTGAGGGGGCATTGATATTCGGTATGGTCTACAATTTTATCCCTTTCATGATTTATCCTATCTACAACACTTTGCAGAAGATGGATCATAGTTATATTGAGGCTGCGCAAGATTTGGGAGCCAATCCTCTGCAAGTCTTTCTGAAAGCGGTTCTTCCACTTTCTATGCCGGGAGTCATGAGTGGTATCATGATGGTGTTTATGCCGACGATTTCGACTTTTGCCATTGCCGAACTGTTGACAATGAACAATATCAAACTTTTCGGTACAACGATTCAGGAGAATATCAATAATAGTATGTGGAACTACGGAGCGGCGCTTTCGCTTATCATGCTGTTGCTGATTGCAGCTACTTCCTTGTTCAGTACGGATGATAAAGATAACACTAACGAAGGAGGAGGATTATGGTAAAGAAGATACTGGCTCAGGCTTATTTATGGATATTGCTGTTGTTGCTTTATTCTCCTATTGTGATTATCGTCATCTATTCATTTACCGAAGCAAAAGTACTGGGCAACTGGACGGGCTTTTCCACTAAGCTTTATACCTCGCTTTTCACTACGGGCACACATCACTCTTTGATGAATGCCTTGATTAATACGATCACTATCGCTCTGCTTGCCGCAACCGCCTCTACGTTGTTGGGGAGTGTGGCCGCTATCGGTATCTTTAACATGAAATCCCGTTCGCGTAAGGCGATTGGTTTTGTGAATAGTATTCCTATTCTGAATGGAGATATTATTACCGGTATTTCGCTTTTCCTTTTGTTCGTTTCAGTGGGGATTACGCAAGGATATACTACCGTAGTGCTTGCGCATATCACTTTTTGTACGCCGTACGTTGTGTTGAGTGTCTTACCCCGTCTGAAACAGATGAACCCGAATATTTATGAGGCTGCCCTCGATTTGGGAGCTACTCCTATGCAAGCCCTGTGGAAAGTCATTGTACCGGAGATTCGTCCGGGAATGATTAGTGGATTCATGCTGGCATTGACTCTGTCTATTGATGATTTTGCCGTGACTGTATTTACCATCGGCAATCAAGGATTGGAGACGCTTTCTACCTATATCTATGCCGATGCCCGTAAAGGAGGGCTGACACCGGAACTTCGCCCGCTTTCTGCCATTATTTTTGTTGTAGTGCTGGCATTGCTTATTGCGATTAATTATCGGGCAGGGAAAGCGAAGAAAAAAGATTAACGGATTACTAAATGTATTACTACGTAAATAAGATGAAAAAGATAATTCCTGTTATCCTGTTAGTGTTGAGTTTGGCCGGGTGTTACAACTCCGGCGAGCCCCGTGAGCGGATTCTCAAAATTTATAATTGGGCGGATTATATCGGAGATAGTGTACTCGAAGATTTTCAAGCGTATTATAAGGAGCAGACGGGGGAGAATATCCGTATCGTTTATCAGACATTCGACATCAACGAAATCATGTTGACGAAGATAGAGAAAGGGCATGAGGACTTCGATGTGGTATGCCCTTCGGAATATATTATTGAGCGTATGTTGAAGAAACATTTGCTTTTGCCCATTGATACGAATTTTGCCCATTCTCCTAATTATATGCAGAATGTGGCTCCATTTATCCGTGAGCAAATCAATAAGCTGAGCCAACCGGGAGAGGAAGCGAGCCGTTATGCGGTATGTTATATGTGGGGAACAGCGGGAATCCTGTATAACCGTGCGTATATTCCCGATTCGGTCGCAACCTCATGGGAGTGTCTTTGGAATAGGAAGTATGCCGGAAAAATACTGATGAAAGATAGTTATCGTGATGCATACGGTACTGCTATCATCTATGCTCACGCGAAAGAGTTGGAAGAAGGAACGGTGACGGTGGAGGAACTGATGAACGATTACTCTCCGCGTGCGATGGAGTTGGCGGAGAAATATCTGAAAGAGTTGAAACCGAATATTGCCGGCTGGGAAGCGGACTTCGGCAAGGAGATGATGACGAAAAACAAGGCTTGGCTGAATATGACGTGGAGTGGTGATGCGATATGGGCGATTGAGGAAGCCAATGCGGTAGGAGTGGACTTGGATTATGTGGTTCCTGAAGAGGGGAGTAATATATGGTACGATGGTTGGGTGATTCCTAAATACGCGAAGAATCCGAGAGCAGCCAGCTATTTTATTAATTTCATGTGTCGTCCGGACATTGCTTTGCGCAATATGGATTTCTGCGGCTATGTAAGTTCGGTTGCCACTCCTGAGATTTTGGAAGAAAAGCAAGACACCACTCTCACATATTTTTCCGACTTGAGTTATTTCTTTGGACCGGATGCCGATAGTATACAGATTGATAAGATACAATATCCGGATCGCAAAGTAGTGGAACGTTGTGCCATGATTCGTGATTTTGGTGATAAGACCAAAGAAGTTCTTGATATTTGGTCGCGTATCAAAGGAGATAATCTGGGAGTTGGTATTACTATCCTTATTTTTGTTGTCGTTGCTTTGATGAGTGGTTGGATGATTTATAAAAGATGGCAAAGTTACAGTCGCCGTAAACAGCAGAGACGCAGAAGTAGAAGGAAAAAGATAAAGAGATCATAATGAATAATAAAACGCAGATTAACGCCTTTTCATACTTCGAAGAACATCTTTAGTTCTTTTATCTACGCGGAGAGATTCGATCGTTTTCTGCAATGATTTATTATAGGTCCAGTTATCCAGCTTACTATGTTTCAGATATTCCATTGTTTTTTCGGGGAACTTAACGAAACAGATTGATATCATCCAAGCCATAGCCATACGTGCATAATAAGCGTCATGGCAGAATGAGTCGGCGTATTTCAACAGTAGATCAATATGTCCTTCATCTATATAGTGGAGAAGCATAACAATTCCGAAACGTAGCTCGAATTCTTGGGTGGATTTTAAATAAGGCTGTATAAATTGCCATACTGTTTCTTTTCCTTTTTTTACGGCAGTCTTCAGCTCGCCGCAAAATATGTCACAAACGGCCCAGTTATCGATACGGGGAACAAATCTCTCTACGTGTTTCATTTGTTCGTCAAGTGCCGTTTTAGATCGTCCGATAATCATTCCTTGAAGCATAGCTTCTTCATAAAACTTGGTATCGGTTGCCTCGACGAATATACGCCAATCATCTCTTTTGGCTATTTCTTTGGCCATTACTCTCAGTTGTGGAATGCGTACGCCTAGAATATTTTCCGTTCCGGGAACTAAGGCAGAATGGAACTCCTGATATTTGGAATCTACTAACGCCTGTAACTCTTTTCGAATGTTTTCCGTTATAGTCATTTTTACATAACATGGTTATTTCACAAAAGTATAAAAAAAGAGTATGTCTTCACACTGAGGCATACTCTTTTTTTGCTTTCAAAGTAAAAGGTTGATATTTATCTTTATTTTACCAGTTTCTTTTCACTGTGCGATATCCGTATCCGATAATCACAAGGAAACAGATAAATGGCAGAATGAATGAAACATTGACAGCCGGAAGCCAACCGATTTCCTTCATGTCAATAATGCATGCCTGTAACGGTGGCAGGACGGAACCTCCCAAAATAGCCATGATAAGACCGGCTGCCCCGAATTTGGCGTCGTCTCCCATACCTTTCAAAGCAATACCGTAAATGGTTGGGAACATCAGTGACATACAGGCGGAAACTGCTACCAGACAGTAGAGTCCGAAAATGTTTTGAAGGAAGATGGTGCCCAATGTGAAAAGACCTCCGAAGATAGCAAGAATCATCAGTAATTTTCCGGCATTGAGATAACGCAGGATAAAGGTGCAGATAAAACGGCTGACACAGAAAATGACCATTGCTATGATGTTGTATTGCTGGGAAAGTACTTCTGCGCTTTTTTCATCCATACCGAAATCCGGTGACATGAACAGATGTGTTCCGTATTGGATGATAAATGTCCAGCACATAATCTGTGCGCCTACATAGAAGAACTGTGCGATTACACCTTCACGATAACGTGTTTCCATGAAAATACGTTTGAGAGTAGGGAAGAAGTCTATTTTGTGGTTCTGATCTCCGTTTTTAGGCATTTTGACAAGCCGTATGACGATGAGCATAGCCAAGATAATCAGCCCGATAATAAGGTAGGGGGCAATCAAAACTGTAAGGTCGCTTTCTTTGATAGCTTGAAATTCACTATCATTGAGCAGTGACCGTTCTTCGGTACACATCGGGTGTAATTTTGCCTGGATAAACTGCATTGCCACATACATACCCAAAAGGGATCCCATAGGATTAAAAGATTGGGCAAGATTCAAACGTCGTGTGGCTGTTTCCTCAGTTCCCATAGAAAGGATGTAAGGATTACAACTTGTTTCCAGGAAAGAAAGTCCGCAAGTCAGAATGAAGTAGGCGATTAGGAACGGGTAATATTCCCCTGTCATTTTAGCGGGGAAAAACAAGAATGCTCCGAAAGCGTACATTCCGAGCCCTAGCAATACACCTGCTTTGTAGGAGTATTTACGGATAAATATTGCGGCAGGAAAAGCCATAGCGAAATATCCTCCATAAAAAGCTACTTGTACAAGTGCACCATCAGTAGCGCTCATTCGGAAGATTTTGGAGAATGCCTTTACCATCGGATTGGTAATGTCGTTTGCGAATCCCCATAACGCAAAACACGAGGTAATGAGAATAAAGGGAATAAGATAACTGACGCCATCTTTTGAGATGATGGACTGTTTAGTGTGTTTCATGGTCATTATAATTCTATTTTTTTAGGATGATAAACTTGTGGTGTTACGCTATGTCTTACAATCTCTCGCAGTTCGTGAAGATCGGATATCTCTCCTTTGGCCATTGCTTGCGTCAGGATATTTCCTATCGCGGTAGCTTCTACCGGACCGGCATATACGGGAATGCCAAGTGCGTCGGCTGTCAACTGATTGAGTAATTTATTTTGTGATCCTCCACCGATAATGTTGAGTTGGCGAATTGGAGAAGGAAGACAACGGTTGAGTTTTTCCACCGCTTGCTTATATTTGAAAGCTAAGGATTGGAGCACGCATTTCACCATTTCCGCTTTGTTCTGTGGAACCGGAAGGTCGTGTCGTCGGCAGTAATCCATAAGAGCGTTTTCCATATTTACCGGATTCATGAATAGTGCATCATCTACAGGGATGATGGAAGCAATCGTTGCTTCGGCAGCTTGTGGAATGAGCGTGTCATAGCTCTGTTCTTCGCCACGTGTTTTCCATTCACTCATCAGACGTTGCAGAATCCATAAACCTGTGATATTTTGCAGGAACCGGATACGGCCTCCCACGCCACCTTCATTCGTAAACTGAGCCAGCCGCGCTTCCTCTGTCAGTATCGGTTCGTCTACTTCTACTCCCAACAGCGACCAAGTGCCGGAACTTAGAAATGCGATAGGAGATTCCGTAGCGGGAACAGCGGCAACAGCGCTAGCCGTATCGTGTGAACCTACTGCAATTACGTCTACAGATCCTAAGCCTGTTTCTTGGGCAATATCCTCTTTTAAAGTTCCTCTGATAGTACCCGGATAGATGATTTCGCCGAACAAATGTTCGGGAAGTCCGAGTGTACGAATGGTAGATAAAGACCATGTTCGTTGTCGTGCATCGAGTAGTTCGGATGTAGAGGCAATGCAATATTCATTGTTGGCTATTCCTGTCAGAAAGTAGCTGAAAAGGTCGGGCATGAATAAAAGCCGTTGGGCTGCGTCTAATTGCGCATCCTTACTTTTTTTCATGCTGTAAAGCTGGAATAACGTATTGATCGCCATTACTTGTATACCGGTATCGGCATAGTGTTGCTGCTCGTTTAGGAACTTGAACACTTCTGTCGGCATTCCATCCGTTCGTGCATCCCGGTAACAAACTGGGTTTCCTAGCAGATTACCATCCTTGTCAATAAGCCCGAAGTCGACTCCCCAAGTATCGATTCCGATTCCTTTAACGTCATACCCTCTTTGTGCGGCCTGTTTTAATCCGGTCTTCATATCCTCAAACAGGGCGGGAAAATCCCAATAAACATGATTACCGAGTTTAACCTGACGATTGGGGAAGCGGTGAACTTCCTCCAATTCCAGCTTACCGTGGAGAAGAGAGCCGGCGATAATACGCCCGCTTCCTCCTCCAAAGTCTGCTGCTAAATAAGTGTTTCTATGCGTATCTTTCATGGTATGTGTTTCCGGATACTATTTTGTTTTCTTTCCCAATACATAGATTTCCAGATCTTCTATCTCCGCCGGAGTCAGTACTGAGTAGTCTCCACCGGATTGGACAATGATACGGCAAGCCATTTCAAAGAAAGTAGCCCGTTCATATACCTGATCGAAATCTTTTCCGCATACCACTTGCCCGTGATTGGTCAACAACACGGAATTATGATTCAACATGGCTTCTACCACTGCTTTGGCCAGTTCCGGCGAACCGGGACGGTAATAGGGAATCACCGGTATTTCCGAACCTACATGGCAAGGAATTTCTGCCGTTACATTGAAGTTGGTCGGCTTGTTTTTCATGCAGGAAACGGCCGTTGCATATTCCGACTGAAAATGGAGAACTACATTTACATCCGGACGTTCGCGAAGAATGCCCAGATGGAAGGTACTTTCCATTGACGGTTTTACTCCATTTGTAGGAGTGCCACTGGCAATATTGCAGATGGAAACTTTCTCCTTATATAAAGTCGGTACCCAAGACCCTGTACCTGAAATCAATGCTTCTTCACCAATTCGCCAAGAGAGATTGCCGCTACTACATAACATCAATTTGGCAGCTCCATAGCGATGTGCCTGTGATAGAAACTGTTCAATATGTTCGTTGGTAATCATAATCTGCGTTTTAATCTTATTTATAAATAGGACCGTAAGTTGTACAAGCTCTGTAGTCTGCACCCTCTTTGTCCATACCGAAAGCGTTCCATGCGGCTGGGCGGAAGATCTGGTCTTCTTCTACGTTGTGCATACATACAGGGATGCGGAGCATAGAGGCAAGAGTGATTAAGTCCTGTCCGATGTGTCCGTAACTGATAGCTCCGTGATTGGCTCCCCAATTGTTCATTACTGAATATACATCTTTGAAAGCCGGTTTATCGCACAGACGGGGAACAAACCAAGTAGTAGGCCATGTGGGGTCGGTGCGCATATTGAGTTTCTGGTGAATTTCCGGGTCAATCTCAACTGTCCATCCTTCTGCGATTTGCAGGACAGGACCAAGACCTTTGACCAGGTTCAGACGCATCATAGTGACAGGCATTCCACCTTTTGACAGGAAGTTGGATGAGAAACCGCCTCCACGGAAGTAGTCACGGTCCGCCGGATACCAAGTTGTTGCCTTCAGGCAGTTTTCTACATCTGCATCAGTCAGGTTCCAAGGTTCTTTCATCACCGGATTGCCTTCCGCGTCTACCGATTGACCGGAACCGTCGAGCGTAGTGGCACCGGAATTGATAAGATGGATAATACCGTTTGCTGCCAGACCGCTCAACTCTTTGCCGGTCACGCGTTTCACGGCTTCGGGGCTCCAATAAGTACGCACATCTGAGAATATTTGAGCGCGATTAGTCAGCAAGTGACCGAACAGCATAGCTACACCGTTGCAGGCATCATTTTCAGTAGCTACTACAAATGCTTCACGGATACCGTTCCAATCGAAGGAAGTATTGAGTAAGGCTTCCGGATAGTCACCGTTCGGATAGAAGTCAGTCCATTGGCGTTGTCCCTGGAAACCGGCTGCGATAGCGTTATGTCCCAAAGCTTCTTCCTTGAATCCCATCTCTTTGAGTTTCGGGTTTCCGGTCATCAAGTCACGCATGATAATCATCATCTTTACGATAAATTCCCAGTCTGCGTCTTTCTGCTCGCGGGTTTTACGTTTTTCGGGACGGTTCTTGAAGTCATCGCCCTCGTTTACCTTGCAATACTTTTCAGTCCATGCCATTGCTTTGGCGTATTCTTCGTGGTCGTAGATGCCCTCTTCCATGCGGCGGATAATCTCTGTCAGGTCGATAGATTCATTGCGCATACCCAAATATTCCTGGAAGAAATCAGGATTGACGATAGAGCCGGCAATACCCATAGATACGCTACCCATTGACAGATAAGACTTGCCCCTCATGGTGGCTACTGCCTGTGCGGCGCGTGCAAAGCGAAGAATCTTTTCCGCTACATCTTCGGGAATTGCGTTGTCGTCCAGATCTTGAACATCATGTCCGTAGATTCCGAATGCGGGAAGTCCTTTTTGTGCGTGTCCTGCCAATACTGCTGCCAGATATACAGCACCCGGACGTTCTGTTCCATTGAATCCCCAGACTGCTTTCGGGTAATACGGGTTCATATCCATTGTTTCCGCACCATAACACCAACAGGACGTTACAGTGATAGTGGAACCTACACCTTCTCTTTCGAACTTCTCTGCACAAGCTGCACTTTCGGCTACGCGGCCGATGGTACTGTCGGAAATCACGCATTCTACGGGACTTCCGTCACCGTTTTTCAAGTTGCTGCTGATTAATTCGGCTACGGCTTTAGCCAAATTCATTGTTTTTTCTTCAAGGCTTTCACGAACGCCACCCTGGCGACCGTCGAT
>OGMQ01000924.1_pt1 | contig 15895 bp, 16 predicted proteins | sample 1573291 | NCBI WGS metagenome assembly OGMQ01 (sample SAMEA2582008, study PRJEB24529) | metagenome | biome: Human gut stool | place: China | collected 2011
TTTCGCAAGAAGAGTATAAAAGCATCATAAGACTCCCATCCGTGAGAAGAAGGGCATTCGAGGAGATTAAAGGTATTCATACATGGAACTTGATCGTAGTCATACCACTCAAGTTGATGGGGTTAGATCCTAGTAATCTGCCGGAGAAAATACTAGGGAACTTCTATAAATGCGCCGATGAAACAATGAATCCGCATTTCGTTAGTTGGAGTCCGATCGACCTTCCCGAGCCTAATTTCCATTGTCCTGAATTCTTTGGAAATATTCATTTTGGAGAATAATTGAGACAAAAAAATCGGCTCAGCGTTGTCATTCAACATGCTGAGCCGAACTTATTTTTCCAAACTTACTCTTTTTTTCCTTCCGGCTTCAACCAGCGATCGAGCCAGCTGAAGAATGTACGTTGCCAGAGAATACCATTCTGCGGTTTCAATACCCAGTGGTTTTCATCGGGGAAGATCAGCAATTCAGCAGGAATACCTCTCAGCTTGGCTGCATTGAAAGCTGCCATTCCCTGTGAAGCCAGAATACGGTAGTCCTTTTCTCCGTGGATACAAAGAATCGGAGTATCCCATTTATCAACAAACAGGTGAGGAGAGTTTGCATAGCTGCGCTTAACAGCCTCATTGGTCTTTTCCCAGTACGGACCGCCCAGATCCCAGTTGGTGAACCAGAGTTCTTCTGTTTCCAGATATTGCTGTTCCATATTGAAGAAACCGTCATGGGCAATGAATGCCTTGAAACGTTTGTTATGGTGTCCGGCCAGCCAATAAACCGAATATCCTCCGAAGCTGGCACCCACACATCCCAGACGATCCTTGTCTACATACGGCTCCTTGGAAATATCATCAATGGCACTCAGATAGTCATCCATACAGTGACCGCCATAGTTGGTACTGATTTCTTCCAGCCATTCCATACCGAAGCCCGGCAGACCGCGGCGGTTCGGAGCAATGACAATATAACCGTTGGCAGCCATAATCTGCAAGTTCCAGCGGTAGCTCCAGAACTGGCTGACAGGGCTTTGCGGACCACCTTCACAGAACAGGAGGGTAGGATATTTTTTGTTCGGATCAAAATCAGCAGGATAAACTACCCATGAAAGCATGTCTTTTCCGTCAACGGTCTTTGTCCAGCGGGGTTCCACTTTACCCAGTTTCAGCTGACTGAAGATATGATCATTTTCTTTGGTGATGCGGGATACGGCATTTTCCTGATTCAGGGAAACGGTAAACAGTTCGTCTGCTTCACTCAGAGAATGGCGTTTAGTCAGCAACTGTCCGTCATTCAGCATAGCTACTGAAGCATAGTCATACATACCGTCGGTCAGCTGCTTCACATCTCCTTCCAGATTCGTGCTGTGAATCATGCTGGTTGCATGCCATACTCCTACAAAATACAAGGTACGGCTGTCAGGAGCCCAGCAATAGTCGTCTACACCCGACTGGAAACTTTCCGTGACATATGTTTTTTTGCCGCTGGTCAGATCCATTACGCAAAGGCGGTTGCGGTCGCTTTCGTAACCGTCACGTTCCATACTCTGCCAGGCAATGCTCTTGCCGTCAGGAGAGAATTTGGGATTTGTATCATAACCCATGTTCTTGTCGGCAGCATCTTCCTTGCAAAGATTGCGGGTCTGTTTGGTTTCCAGGTTATAAAGATAAATATCAGAATCCGTAGAAATGGCATAATCCAGTCCGGTTTTCTTGCGGCAAGTATAGGCAATCTGCTTCGAGTCGTTGCTCCATGCCAGCTGCTCGATACCGCCGAAAGGTTTCATCGGTGATTCATACGGTTCACCTGCCAGGATATCTGTGGCTTCTCCTACTTTGTTTCCGTCAAATGAAGCTACGAAAGGATGGGGGACAGTCTGTACCCATTCATCCCAATGCTTGTACATCAGATCATCGATCACCATACCGCTGGCCTTATCCAGATCCGGATATTTGTCTGCAGTACGTTCTCCATATTTCACTTGAGAGATAAAGAGCAGCTTGCTTTCATCCGGAGAGAAACGGAATCCGTCAATGCCACCGGCATAGTCAGACAACTGCTTGCGTCCGCTTCCGTCGGGATTCATTTCCCAAACCTGACTGTTGCCGTTGGCATCGGCAGCCAGAAAAGCAATCTTGCTGCCATTCTTGATCCATGCCGGTTCACCCTCACTGGCAGCAGTTGTCGTCAGCAGACGGTTATCAGATCCATCCGCATTCATCACATAAATCACCAGGTGACTTTTGTTTTCCTTCACACTGTAATAAGATACAGTATAAGCAATACGTTTGCCGTCAGGCGAAACAGCAGAACTTCCGATACGTCCCATCGCCCACAACGTCTCCGGAGTCATACGGCCTTCCTTTACCGTAATTTCTTGCTTGCCGATAATAGGGCCTTCAGCCTGTGCCGCTTTTTCAGGACCGACGCAGGCTGATGTGACCATCATCATGGCAGCTGTCATAGTCATAAAATTTCTGTTCATGTTTTTTAGATGTCATTTTGTCTTCCGGCAAAGATAATACAAAAAATACACACGGAATGTATTTCTCAAAATGTATTCTGTTCCAAAATCCGGTCATTGGTCTCTTCTTCACCGTTCCTTTGTAAAATCGGACAGAAAAGAGCTTCCTTTGTCTTCCAGACAAGCATGGGAACCGGACGATAAGACAACTTGTAGCGAAGAATACATTGTGCCACCTGAATAGAGTTTCCCTGGTGAGTTTCTTTCAGATGGTCAAGATCTTTCTTCATCAATGTCCGGTTCAAGGACAATTCCCGCAAAATGGCCCGTTCCAGACTGAGGTTGGGCGTAAAGTGAAACAGGTCAAAGATATCATGAACCCCATCACTCAATAAAGTACCCCAACCCCGTTGGTTACAGAAATCATGCAAGGCCTGATATTTAGTCATAACTTCTTTGCTGACCATCATCAATAACGGTTTTATCTCTGTTACAAAACATTGTCCGTCGGTCAAACACACCAGTACATCCGGAACATAATAATGAGATCCATGATGCTCATAGGGTACCTTAAAAGGCTGTTCGCAATATGCCCGAACCACATCAGATTGTTCCAGTCTTTTAAAGAAATGTTTTTCCAGTTTGGATTCATAAAAGACATTCCTGTTCATTTTCCGGCTATAAAACTCACCGGAATGTGAACGTTCTTTTTTTATTTCCGGATTATACACGCGGATTGGAGTAAAGTTGCAATGATAAGATTCTGAAAACACCGAGACTTGCTCCGGCCAGATAATTTTGGGCAAAAGGACTTCCAAGCCCTTTCTTGTAACATTTCTCCGGGGTGATGTCTTTTTTATCAGGTTAATCCATTTCCGTTCTGAACCTTCTAACCGCAGAAAAAGTTTCACAAAACGAAGGAAAAGATATATTTCCCATTCAGGAAGATGTATTTCCCTGAATTCCATCAGGAAACGGATATGATCAGTTTCTCCTGACCGGGAATAGTGACCTTGATTTGTCAGCAGATTATAAATGCGCATAACCGGAACATATTTTCTCCGCTGTAAGAGATAAAATTTCTTGAACACCTTGACTTCCAGCTGTCTTATACGCTCCTTGCACAGTCCTAGTTCTTCAGCCATTTCTGTATGATTCCGGGTATCAGTTTCATCCAGTCCGTAAAGTGAAATAAAAAGCATACGCTCCCGCTCTTTCAGTAAGAGTACATTGTCATTCTTTCGCTGGGCGTACAGACATAAGACCAGATTATTAAGAAAATAACATCCTATTGCATCCATAGTTTTCGGTTTAAGATCATGTATTAGTTTTCGTGATTTTGCAAAGATAAATTTTCTTTTTATAGATTCTCTCTAAATCACAAAAAAATCCCGCCTGCCTAATTAAAGACAGACGGGATTTCATATTTTTCAGCTGAAATTCTGATTAAATCAGCTATTATTTCTTGTTCATACGTTCCTGACGTTCTTTCTGAAGACGTTCCTGTTCCTTCTGCAAAGCTTCCAGCTTAGCCATCAGACCGCTTGTCTTCTGCTGCGACGGAGCCTTTTTATTGGCTTCCAGCTGAGCCAGCAGCTTCTTTTCATCCGTCATGCGGCGCATGATCCACATGGTCAGAATACCGATAAGACCGGAAATGAAATAATAGTAGCTCAAACCTGATGCATATTCATTGAAAATGAAGAAGAACATCAGCGGCATGATATACATCATCCATTTCATGGCTGCCATCTGCGGATTGTTACCCATATCCTGCTGCTTCATCATGACAATCTGATTGATGACGGTTGTTGCACTGAAGAGCAGACAGAACAGACTCAGGTGGTTACCCAGCAATGGGATGCTGGTGCTCCAGCTGATCAGATCATCATAAGAAGAAAGGTCACTTGCCCACAGGAAACTCTGCTGACGGAGCTCGATAGCATTCGGAACAAAGAAGAACAGTGCCATGAACACCGGTGTCTGAAGCAGCATCGGCAAGCAGCCGCCCATCGGGCTGACTCCATACTGGCTGTAAAGTGCCATGGTTTCCTGCTGTTTTTTCAGAGCATCTTCCTGCTTGGGATATTTGGCATTGATCTTGTCCACATACGGTTTCAAAGCACGCATCTTGGCTGACGAAATAAACGACTTCCAGGTGGTCGGGAGCACCAGAATCTTCACGATAATGGTCATCAGCAGAATTACCATACCCATGCTCAGGCCCCAGCTGGAAAGCCAGTCAAACAGGTTGATTGTAAACCAGCGGTTAATGAGCCGGATAATCGGCCATCCCAGATAAACCAGGTCTTCAAGTTCCAGGTCCTTATCCTTGAAGCTCAAGTCATTGCTTGCAAGCAGAGTCTTGAAGTGATTCGGTCCGAAATAGAACTGGAAATTACTCGGTTTCGCACCTGTCGGATCGAAAGCAGTCTGCATATCGGCCTGATAGTTCTTCATGTAGCCGCTGCCTTTCTGTTCCATTTTCGATTCCAGTGTAGCCTTTTCAAAATTCTGCTCAGCGATGAACACGCATGAGAAGTACTGGTTCTTGAAAGCTACCCAGTCAAGTACTTCCGGAATAGTTTCTTTTTCGTCTTTTGTTTCACTCAGGTAATCAAAACTGTCGTCCACCGGCTTATAGGTCAGCGAAGTGTAACGCTGTTCGAAAGTATATCCTTTCTCCATCTGGCGTGCACGCTGCTTCCAGTCAACACTGACGGTCTTTGTGGAAGGGGAGAAGAAGTTCTGCATGCCTGAAGCCTGAATGCTGAAGTCTACCATATAAGAGTTGGGCAACAGCTTGTAGACAAAGTCCAGATGACCACCGTTGGATGCGTTCAGACGCATGGTTACCGATGTATCTGTCTTGCTGACAGTTTCAAAGTACAGGTTTTCACTCAGCAGATTCTCATTCTTTCCTTCAAAGCCGAAGTTCAGCGAAGCATCCTCTCCGTCAAACAGGACGAGTGGTTGTTTCTGCTGATCCATGTACTCCTTCAGCATAGCCTTCTTCACGCGTCCTCCCTTGTTCGAGAAAGTCAGCTGAAGCAGATCATTTTCCAGGGTAGTCAGTTGCTCTGTTCCCTGGGTAGCCTGATAGAACATGGAAGTAGAATCCAGCCGGATTGTCTTTTCTGCAGCTTCCTGCGCTTTGAGAGCTTCCTGCTCCTTCTGGATCGCAAGTTGCTGGATAGAGTCTTGATAGTGCTGTGCACGTGCTTTTTCTTCCTGACTGGGACGGTTGTAGATGCCGAAGCCGACAATGACCGCTCCGATCAGGACGAAACCTACTAACGTGTTTTTATCCATTTCTTCAAAATTAGTTTTTGTTATTTGTCAATAGCAGCCTTGATAAATGACAGGAACAGCGGATGCGGTTTCAGTACAGTACTGCTGTATTCCGGATGGAACTGAGTACCGATAAACCATTTCAGGGTAGGAATTTCAATGATTTCCACCAGATCTGAATCCGGATTGATACCTACGCATTTCATGCCTGCAGCTTCAAATTCAGCCTTGTAGTCGTTGTTGAATTCATAGCGGTGGCGGTGACGTTCCTGAATATGTTCAGACTGATATGCCTGATATACTTTGGAGTTCGGATCAAGTACGCATTCATAAGCACCCAGACGCATCGTACCACCCATGTTGGTAATGGATTTCTGTTCCTCCATGATATCGATGACATTGTGCGGAGTCTTTTCATCCATCTCACGGCTGTTGGCATCTGTATAGCCCAGTACATTACGTGCAAACTCGATTGCCATGCACTGCATACCCAGACAGATACCGAAAGTCGGTACATTGTGTGTACGGCAATATTTGATAGCTGTAAACTTGCCTTCGATACCGCGCTGGCCGAATCCCGGACAGATAATGATTCCATCCATATCCTTCAGGCTTTCTTCGATATTCTCTTCTGTCAGTTTCTCACTGTTGATGAAGTGGATATCTGCCTTGCGGTCGTTATAGGTTGCAGCCTGTGAAAGAGCTTCCAGAATAGATTTGTAGGCATCCTGCAAATCATACTTGCCCACCAGACCGATTTTTACCTTTTCAGTAGCCTTGTGACGGCGTTCCAGGAAAGCTTTCCACGGACCGAGGGTAGGGGTTTCTCCAACAGGAAGACCCATCTTCTCCAGGATCGTTACATCAAGTTTCTGTTCCTGCATACGCAAAGGTACCTCATAAATAGTCGGCATGTCCATAGACTGTACAACGGCATTGTCATCTACATTACAGAACAGAGCTACTTTCTTCTTCAGGTTAGTGCTCAGTTCATGTTCCGTACGCAATACCAGAATATCCGGCTGAATACCTACTGACTGAAGTTCTTTTACAGAGTGCTGGGTCGGTTTGGTTTTCAGCTCACCGGCTGCTGCCAGATAAGGTACATAAGTAAGGTGTACACACAAAGCATTTTTTCCCAGTTCCCATTTCAGCTGACGGATACTTTCCAGGTATGGAAGAGATTCGATATCACCTACCGTACCACCGATTTCCGTAATGACAAAGTCGAATTTGTACTTGTTACCCAACAATTTTACATTTCGCTTGATCTCGTCCGTGATATGAGGGATTACCTGGATGGTTTTTCCCAGATAGTCACCGCGACGTTCCTTGTCGATCACGCTCTTGTAAATACGGCCGGTTGTGATATTGTTGGCCTTTGTAGTCTGAATGCCCAGGAAACGTTCGTAGTGTCCCAGGTCAAGATCGGCTTCATGACCGTCTACTGTCACATAGCATTCTCCGTGCTCGTAAGGATTCAGAGTTCCGGGGTCAATGTTGATGTAAGGATCAAATTTTTGGATTGTTACGCTGTAGCCTCTTGCCTGCAGCAACTTACCTATAGATGATGAAATGATGCCTTTACCCAAAGAAGAGGCAACACCACCTGTTACGAAAATGTACTTTGTTTCTGCCACAATATGAATGTTTAATGATTGATATTCGTTATAACAACTTCTTTTCAAAGTTGCAAAATTATAAAAAAAAGCCGAAACTTACGATATAAACCGGCAAAACATTTCACACCATGTCCAAAGAGCACCTGCATGGCGGAATATTTGTTGATGAAGCCGCACCATTTCATGGAATTTATTGTACTTTTGCAAGAAATTAAGAATATATAATAAACAATGCGAAAAATTGGATTAACCCTCTTGCTTTTTCTACTTTACGGAAGCACATGGGCACAAACAACTCAAACAGCCGGACAGAAAGCTGTCCAGGCCAAACAGGCTACGGTAATAGACACAGACAGTCTGTTGCAGCAGCTGGAAAAAGATTCCGTTATCACCTCTACCTCTGTGTCTGAAGATTCTGTTGTCAATACGGAGGAAGGAATCCAGACACGTACGCAGTCTGACAAACTGGCTGCTTCAAAGGATTCTGTTGTATCAGGGACAGATACACTGAGTATCAAGGCACAGAAAATCAAACCGGCAGTGCGGGTTCTCCCCAATCCCTATATGTTGAGATTTACGGCATTCCTTAAAGATTTCCGCAAGGATTATGATGATGCACTGGAACGCTGGGAAGATCCCTACCTGCTGATCACGGGAATCAAACCGGATCCGGACTTCTTCAAGCTGGCTTTCCCTGCCACTTATTATGAAGCGCCCGTACAGCAGGCATTCGGAATTGACGGCTGGGAACCGGCCTCCATCTATTGCCACAAGGAGCAGGAAGAAAAAAGAATGCAAAATTTGGCCAAGCTGCCTGATTTGCGGAAGTCTGAAAAGATTGACAGCAAGGTCAACCGCCAGTTACTGAACTTCTATGTCAACTACCCGACACTGGTTGTCCAGAACGAAGCCAATCTGAAACTGCTGAGCGGTGCCCCCGACAAGCTGGAAGTGAAGGATCCGCCCACAGAAAACATTCTGAATGCTGCACAGAGCAATCTCTTCATGGGGCAGATGCCTTCGCAGGACTTGTATGTACTCAAACCGAATTTCTGGACACAAACCGGTAACGGTTATCTCCTGTTCTCACAGAACTATATTTCCAAGAACTGGTATAAAGGTGGTAACAGCGCCAAATCACTGGTGTCCGGTTTCACCTGGCAGGCAAACTATGATGACAAACAGCGCATCCAGTTTGAAAACAAATTCGAATGGAAACTGGGATTCATTACAAGTCCGGGTGACACTCTCCACAGCTATACCCCGAACAACGACCTGTTGCGTCTGAAGACGAAATTCGGTTATAAGGCAATCACTCACTGGTACTATACCTTATCCGTTGACTTCGAAACTCAGTTGTTCTCTACTTACGAAACAAACACGAACAACCTGGTCTCAGCATTCTTCTCACCGGCCAAGCTGAATGTCGGTCTCGGTATGGATTACAAGTACACCAAAGGCGGATGCAACCTTTCCGTGATGGTCAACCCGCTCAACTACTCGCTGTATGCCGTAACCAGCGACCGGGTAGATCCGACACGTTTTAACATCAAGGAAGGACACAAGACGGAGAATGAATTCGGTTCACGTCTGGAAGCCAACATCAGCTGGAAGATCATTCCGATGTTGCTGTGGGAGTCCCGCTTCACATATACGACAGAATATAAGAAGGTCGTAAGTGAATGGGAAAACACATTTACTTTCGCCTTCAACAAATATCTTTCTACCAAGCTCTTCGTACACGGCCGTTTCGATGACGGAGTTGCACGGGAACCGGACAGAAGCTACTTCCAGTTGCAGGAACTGCTGAGCTTTGGTTTGAATTATACCTGGTAATCGTATAACCAATAACCTTATAATATAAAATTAGAAATGTTTACTATGCCTTCGTTTGTTCAGATACTCGACCTGATCGGGACATTCGCTTTTGCCATTAGTGGTATCCGCCTGGCTTCGGCCAAGCGTTTTGACTGGTTCGGCGCATACGTGGTAGGATTGGCCACTGCCGTTGGAGGAGGTACGATCCGTGACCTCCTGCTGGATGTTACACCTCCCTGGATGACCGATCCGATGTATCTGAGCTGTACAGCCTTCGCCATGTTTTTCGTCATTGTGTTCAGCAAGTATCTGATCCATCTGAACAACACGTTCTTTATCTTCGACAGTATCGGACTGGCACTGTTTACGGTAGTAGGAGCGAGCAAGAGTCTGGCACTCGGTTATCCCTTCTGGGTAGCCATCATTATGGGAAGCATCACCGGAGCTGCCGGAGGTGTATTGCGTGACGTATTCATCAACGAAATTCCGCTGATTTTCCGCAAGGAAATTTATGCCATGGCCTGCGTGATCGGAGGGCTCGCTTACTGGGCCTGTCTGCGTCTGGGCATGGAATCATACGTGTCAGAAATCATCGGAGGAAGCGTTGTTTTCATTGTCCGCATTCTGGCTGTGAAATATAAGATCACCCTGCCAATTCTGAAAGGAGATCCCGAAGAGGAAAACAACTGATCCTCCCGGTAAAAGAAACGGGCGGAAGCGGACCCCAGAGTCCACGCTTCCGCCCGTTTTTTTATGTATTCCGTTTCCTTATTGCAAGGTTCCGGCTTCTGCCTGCTGAATCATCTGCTGGCTGGCATACATATATACTTCCACCCGGCGATTTTCCTGCCGTCCGGCTTCCGTGCTGTTGTCCGCTACAGGATTGCTTTCACCCATGCCTTCCACACTCTTGATCTGGCTGGCTGAAACACCACAGCCCAGCAAATAGCTGGATACACTCTGTGCGCGTTCCTGCGACAGATTCAGGTTCTTCTGAACACTCTGTTCCTTGGTAGAATTTCTCCAGCCCTGATTGTCCGTATAACCATAAATAGCCACGTCCATATCCCGGTTCTGGTTCAGGACATTGTTGGCAAACTTGCTGAGCGAAGCCTTGGCTGCAGAACTCAGAGTTGCACTGCTGGTAGTAAAGAGGATACCGGAATCGAAAGTAACCTTCACGGCCTGCAATCCGTTGTTATCCGTCACCTGTTCTACTTCTGCGCCCTCAATCTGCTGTGCCTGCTGGGCAGCCTTGTCCATTTTCTTACCGATCAGCACACCGGCACCCGTACCAACGGCTGCTCCGACAGCTGCACCGATGGCAGCACCTTTTCCCTTACCGGCCAGTCCTCCGACCAGAGCACCCAGCGCAGCACCTCCGCCACCGCCGATAAGTCCTCCTTTGGCCGTATTGCTCATACCGCATCCGCTGAGAATCAGACATCCGCTGAGCAGCAGAGCTACGATGTTTGTTGTCTTTTTCATTTGATTCGAAAGTTTAGTTTATATTCACCAGTTTAATTTAATATGCGAAGATAGGATACTTCTTCATGGTTTCGTTCACCCGTGCCCGTACGGAAGCGATTACTTCTTCATTATCCACATTGGAAAGCACGGTTTCGATCATTTCTGCAATTTCAACCATCAGATCTTCCTTGGCTCCACGGGTTGTAATGGCAGGAGTACCCAGACGGATACCGGAAGTCTGGAATGCAGAGCGGGTATCAAACGGAACCATATTCTTGTTGACCGTGATATCAGCAGCAACCAGCGCCTTTTCTGCCACCTTACCGGTCAGATCAGGATATTTGCTGCGCAGATCCACCAGCATGGAGTGATTATCCGTACCGCCGGAAACAATGGTAAAGCCACGGTCCATCAAAGCCTGCGCCAGTACGGCAGCATTCTTCTTCACCTGCTTCTGGTATTCCTTGTATTCCGGTTGCAGACATTCGCCGAAAGCCACAGCCTTGGCTGCGATAACATGTTCCAGCGGACCTCCCTGAATACCGGGGAATACAGCTGAATCCAGCAGCTGCGACATCATCTTGATCTCGCCCTTCGGTGTTTTCTTACCCCATGGGTTAGGGAAGTCCTTACCCATCATGATCACACCTCCGCGCGGACCACGCAAGGTCTTGTGAGTCGTAGAAGTTACGATATGTGCATACTTCACCGGATTATCCAGCAACCCAGCCGCAATCAGTCCGGCCGGATGAGCCATGTCTACCATAAAGATTGCACCTACCTTATCAGCAATCTCACGCATGCGCTTGTAGTCCCATTCACGTGAATAAGCCGATCCTCCGCCAATGATCATCTTCGGACGTTCACGCAAGGCAATTTCTTCCATCTGATCATAGTCCACACGGCCTGTTTCCTTGTTCAGGTTATATTCACAGGGGGTATAGATAATTCCCGATGTATTTACAGCCGATCCGTGTGACAGATGTCCGCCATGAGCCAGGTTCAGTCCCATAAATTTGTCTCCCGGATTCAGGACAGCCAGAAAGACAGCCGCATTAGCCTGTGCTCCTGAGTGAGGCTGTACGTTAGCCCATTCTGCGCCGAAGATTTGTTTCAGACGGTCGATTGCAATCTGTTCGCTCTGGTCCACCACCTCGCAACCGCCATAGTAGCGTTTGCCCGGATAACCTTCTGCATATTTGTTGGTCAGACAGGATCCCATGGCCTGCATCACCTGATCACTTACAAAGTTTTCTGAAGCAATCAGTTCAATACCTTTCAACTGGCGCTGATGCTCCTTTTCGATGATATCAAAGATTAAATCGTCTCTTTTCATAAATCTGTATTTTTAGGTTAATATGCAAATTCTGTCGGTTTCTCAGAAAATCACTCCCACGGAAAAGCTCATGACGTTCCGCCGTTTCCGGACAACAATCATACTTTCATTATAGGGAGGAGCCTCTGTTGCCTGCCGGTCAAAATCAATCGATCTGGTCAGGTTATGCAGCCCGATCTCATAACGGAAATCGAAAAATACATTCGATACATTGACGCCCAGTCCGGCTACTGCACTGTAATTAAAGGGATATCCGGTTTCCCGGATGGCCTGCTGGTAAAAGCCCGAATATTCATTTTCGGTCTGCTGCTTCCACGACCACGCCACTTTGGGCCCGACAAAGAAAGCCATGCCATAAGGAGGGACATCTATAAACTTATATCCATAAAGAATCGGGAGATCAATCGAAGTGACCTTGGTCTTGACCAGGGCATTTTCAGGCAGAAGCGCCGAGTTTGCCAGCGAATTGCTGACAGACACACTTCCCATAGATACATTATAGGAAATTTCCGGCTGGATGAAATGATGCTTTTTCAGGTTCAGCCGGCAAAAGACAGTCGCAAAATACCCCACTTTGTAGTTGTTCTGGACTCCCTCAAGTTCCTTTCCGTCAATGGAAAGTTCGTCAATGAAAAACATGGAAGAATTAAAACCGGCCTTGACACCAATATTCACCAAAGGTCTTCGCAGGGTGACCATCGGAGTGTAGTTCGACTGAGCCTGAAGCGATCCGGCTGCAGCAGAAACCAGCAAGAGTACAAGGGCGGTTTTCTTCATGCAAAAATGTTTATTTTTTCTTTTCTACGGACCATCCGAACTTACCGATCTTGGGGCCCATTCCGTAATATCCGCCGTGTACATACACCAGCAGATTCGACTGAGCCAGTTCGAATTTTCCGGTTTCCGTATTCAGGTATTTGTCGTCAGCCTTCACGTTCACCACGTCTGCGATAAACATGTCGTGCGATCCCAGTGACAGGATCTCCTTCACCCGGCATTCAATACACAGGGGAGATTCTTCAATGATGGGAGCATTGACCACACTTGCCTTTCCGGGAGTGAGGTGCATTTCCTCAAACTTGTTGTAGTCGCGTCCGGAGCGTACTCCACACCAGTCAGTGGCATACGCCATATCCTGTGTGGTCAGGTTGATGACAAATTCCATATTCTTTTTCAGAATAGGATAGGAGTGACGTTCAGGCCGTACCGAAATGTAACACATCGGCGGGTTGGAACAAATGGTTCCAACCCACGCAATGGTAAGGATGTTATATTCTTCGACTGAACTTCCGCAGCTGACCAATACAGCCGGAAGCGGATAAATCATGGTTCCGGGTTTCCAGTCCTGCTTCATATCGTCAAATCAGTTTGATATTGTCCTTCTGCTGTTCTTTCTCGCAATAGTGGCATTTCAGCAATCCTTTTTCTTTGTCAGTCACGTGGAACCAGGTCTGCATCGGTTCGTTGTTGGTGTCACTTGTTTGATTATTATACTTCACGATACCTTTCAGTTCATCGGGCATGACAACCTGCTTCTTTTCCACCACCTCGTAATTGCGGATGATGTTCAGCTTCACGTTCGGAGCAACGACTGACAGGCGGCTTACTTCCTCATCACTGAAGAAACGGTCGGCAATCTTGATGATTCCCTTTTTGCCCAGCTTCTTGCTTTCAAAGTTATTGCCGATGGTAATGTTCGTATCCATATGCGGCAGGTCAAGCAAAGAAACCACCGTAAACAGTTTGTCAGAAGGTATATGATCGATGACGGTTCCGTTTTCCAGAGCGGCAACCTGTAATTCTTTCTTATCACTCATAGTTTTTGGAATGTTTTAATAATTATTTTACTGTGTCTGCCTTTACTTCATCCAGGGTAATGCCCAGTACGTCACACAGGATTGCCTGACGTGCATACAGTCCGTTTTGTGCCTGCTGGAAATAATATGCCTTTTCGTTGTTGTCCACATCATAGGCAATTTCATTTACGCGGGGCAGCGGATGCAGGATACGCAGGTTCGGACGTGTATGTTCCAGCATCTTGTTGCGCAGGATGTAAACGTCCTTCACGCGTTCATACTCCATCAGATCCGTAAAACGTTCGCGCTGTACGCGGGTCATATACAGAATGTCGGCATCTGCAATCGTTTCTTCCGTAAAGTCGGTATGTTCCACATACTTGATCTGATGCTGTTTGCAGTACAGTTTGTATTCCTCCGGCATTTTCAGTTCATCGGGAGCGATGAAGTGGAAAGTCGGATTAAAATGACGCATGGCCATCAGCAACGAATGTACGGTACGTCCATACTTCAGGTCGCCCACCAGATAGATATTCAGGTTTTCCAGTGTACCCTGCGTCTTATAGATGGAATATAGGTCGAGCATGGTCTGTGAAGGATGCTGGTTGGCTCCGTCTCCGGCATTGACAATGGGCACCGGTGCCACTTCACTGGCATAGCGTGCTGCTCCCTCCAGATAATGACGCATCACAATGATATCGGCATAATTGCTGACCATCATGATGGTATCTTTCAGGGTTTCTCCCTTCGAAGAGCTGGTCACTTTGGGATCGGTAAAACCGATAACTCTTGCTCCCAGGCGGTTGGCCGCTGTTTCAAAACTCAGTCGTGTGCGGGTGGAAGGCTCAAAGAAAAGGGTTGCAACTACTTTCTCAGCCAAAAGACGGCGATTAGGTTTCTTTTCAAACTCTCTTGCCATTTCCAGAAGATAGAGGATTTTCTCCTTAGAATGCTCGGCAATAGTAACTAAACTTCTATTTTCCATACTTAATTATGGTTTGATGATTACTTTTTATAATACCGAAGCCCAAAGGTAAACAAAAAAAAGGAAAAATCCTCCCTTTTCAGATTTTTTTCACTGATTTTTCTTTGGCCGCGTAAAAAAGTTGTTGCTATAAATTTTAGCTAAGAATATGCCCCACAGAACCTTCCAGCGCAGTTTTTAGGGTCCATGGGTCCACATGGACCTATATGGACCCTTTACCGTGAGAGACTCCGTTTCCAGGCGCCTTTTTTCAGGGTGGGGAAAAGACTTCCGGACCGGCAGAAAAACGCCGTTCTTTTATAAAAACGCCGAGACATTTTCCTTCACACGCCGAAATCTTTTCCTTCATTTGTCGAAGCGTTTTTATGAGCTGTATTCAGGCCTTCTTTTTTTAATAAGAAGGATATGCTGCCGTCCGAGGTGTGCAGCTCCTCCCCATAATGCGGCATTTCTGTCGAAATTTCAATTATAATTTACATCATATAAGTAATTATGCAATCCGGTTTCCTTTTGACTCCTCCGGATGACCATCTTCCTGTTTCCTGTCGGGCTTATCTCGACTCTTTTAGTGACATTCATTCAAACAGCTTCTTCAAAGCAGTCAAAAGAATGCGAATTTCACTATAAATAAGAAAAATACTTCAAGAGAACGGAAAATCCGATAAACAGGATCCTGTTTTTATAATCAGCTATCTATCAATGGGTATCACGTAAAAGAGGGCATTATTCCATTCAAAAAAGGAGTTTTTCTCACGATAGAGGGTCCATATAGGTTCATGTGGACCCATGGCCCTAAAAATAGCCCCAAAGTGGACCCAATCCAACGGACATCCGAAGAAACTTTTCCCATGTATCTCTCTTGAGACAGAAGCCTTATGAAACGGATTTTCCTTAAAAGCGCGATAAAAAATCACAGTTTAAAATTACCTTTCATGCCCTGCATAAAGATGATTGGTTTTCGCGGATTTATTTACAAAATGGAAGAGTGTACAGAGTTCTTATTTTCTGTATGCAGATCAAACAAGTAAATATCTAAAAAAATAAAGGTTAAGCATTAAGAGAAAATGTTTAACCTTTATTTTTTATTAGGTTATGTGAAGGTATTATTTGTATATTCGC
>OGMQ01000961.1_pt1 | contig 15383 bp, 13 predicted proteins | sample 1573291 | NCBI WGS metagenome assembly OGMQ01 (sample SAMEA2582008, study PRJEB24529) | metagenome | biome: Human gut stool | place: China | collected 2011
AGAAGTCGCTCTGTCGGCGGCTTCTCTCCCTTGTCGTCTTTGTCAGGAACAGGTAACAGTAATGGTTCAGGAACGGGCGTTCATTGAAGTGCCGCTCAAAACTCCGGGACAGGAAACTGAGTTCGTCCTTTCCGGTGTCGGGCTGGTAGTTCTCCGTGATGAAGAAGTCCTGCTTGTGTACTATGGAATAGTCGGGCAGTACCTTGATTGCCTTGTACCATGCCGAATGGATGGCTTCATATTCGGCACTGGTGACGGTGAACAGTTCGGGCAGTTCCACCCGGAAAGCCACCGTGATGTCGGCATCCTTTGAAATGATGCAGCCGTTCTCCACCGCCAAAAGGGGAAATTTCCTTTCCAGCGTGGTAGCCTTTAACATATTCCTCATGGTCTTTCTTCCTTCCTTTTTTTATAGGTGAATAATCTGGGTATCGCCTTTCGGCTGATGATGAAGCGGGGATGTCTTTTGCGGGCGGCAGCTTTCATCAGTCCGTGCGTGCCGTACTTGGCATTGAGCCGGAAAGTCTGCCATACGAGCAGCAGCGAAGCCGACACGATGAAACCGATACATAGCCACTGGTTCACGCCTGCCATGAACAGGACGATGAACACCACGAACACGGCGAGCAAGCCGCCCGCAAAGATGAAAAGGTACTGGCTTTTCAGCCCCTTGAACTCCACCGGCTTCCCGATACCCCTGTTTACCGGATATTCAGACATAGCCGCCGTTTTAGAGGAAGAACGAACGCAGGATAGTGGCGGCGACAATCAGGAAGATGCACGCCCCGAACCAGCTTGCGGCGGTCTTGCTGGTATCGGGGTCACCGCTTGAGTCGAGTAGGTCAGCCCCCTTACGGGAGCTTTCCCCTCTAAGAACCGTACGTGCGAGTTTCCCCGCATACGGCTCAAGCAACATGACCGTTACCGACTTTGTTATCGGTAGAGCCATCTCATTTTCGACTTTCATATTCATAATCTACTTTGCATTTTACGTTTACAACTGGTATGTACAAGAGTTCTTACCTTTCGTCCACTGACTATTTGTTCAGTGATACTCCAAGGTCTTTCCCTGTCAATACGCTCTCCACATACAGGACATACTTTATTCTGTCGTTTCCAAATGTTTATTAGAGATTGCCTGCCTTTCAGCGTTTGCTTCATTCGGTAGGTTTCTCTCCATTCGTAGTACGATTTATCTGATGGGTCATACGGATTGGCATAATGCCGAACCTTGACGAATTTCTCATGGTGGATGGTTGGTAGATAGGTCAGTTCGAGATAATCAATCTTATCTTTCTTGCCCATATCTGCCGCAAATCTCCACGAGTGCCCATTTAGTGTTCTGAAATACTTATCCTTTACCCATCCTTTACATTTCTGCGGATGTCTGCGTCTTGCCCATTGCCATATTTTCTTGAAGATTTCCCAATCCATTCGGTGGAATACATTCGCAGAAGTACCATATTTATAATAATTACCCCAACCTTTTATGATTGGATTCAGCATCATAATAAGTGACTTCTGTTTTACACACTTGTTGGCTTCTATCGTCTTGCGGATTTTTTCGCAAAACCTCTTTTGCGCATCTTTGGATGGAGTTGTCAGCAGCGTATTATTGCGGAACTTTCGGATATTGAAACCGAGAAAGTCAAATCCCTCATTTATATGTGTGATTTTTGTCTTTTCTTCTGATAGTGTCAGACCTCTTTCCGCAAGGAACTTACGTACTAATGGAAGTATAACCTGTTCTATCGTTTCCTTATCCTTTGCCGTTACAATGAAATCATCTGCATATCGTACAAGATGTATCTTAGGAACTATCTTTTTGTAGTTCACCTGATATTTCTTGACACTCTTTTCCAACCAATCTTGCAGTCCGTCAAGTGCCATGTTTGCAAGAGTTGGGGATATTATGCCACCTTGTGGGGTTCCCTCTTCCGTAGGAAAGAGTTCTCCATTGAACACATATCCGCATTCGAGCCATTTGCGTAGTATCTCCTTATCCATAGGGATATTGTTGATTAACCACGCATGGCTGATATGGTCGAAGCATCCTTTGATGTCCCCCTCAAGAATCCATTCGGGAGCGACCGAACGAGAAAGAACGATGTAGCATTGCTCGATGGCATCATGTGTACAGCGATGTCTGCGGAATCCGTAGGAATGGCTGTCGCCAGTGGTTTCCGCTATCGGGTCAAGTGCCATTAGGTACAATGCCTGCATCGCACGGTCTTTCATCGTTGGTATTCCGAGTGGGCGTAATTTCCCGTTCTTCTTTTTGATATTTACACGTTTTAAAGGTTGTGGCTTGTAGCCATGTCTTTTCAGAGTGAATATGGCTTTGGCTTTCGCCAATGGAGAAGACCATGTAATCTTGTCAACGCCGGAAGTAGATTTTCCTTTGTTAGTCGTAACTCGTTTTACCGCCAATGCTTTGGCGTAGAACGAGTGGGTAAGCATCCATTGCAGGGCTTTCACCTTGTTATTTCTGCCTTCCCTTTGAGCCTTTACAATACGTGCTTGCAGCTTTTGGACAAAACGCTCACATTTGTCCCAGTCGATTTTTGACCAGAGTTCGTGAATGTCTATGTCTTCGGGCGCACACGCCAATTTCTTTGCGTTCATTTGCTTTCCTTTCTTTAAAAGTTCTGTAAACTATCTTGTAAAGTGTCACCATAGGCGGAAGTCTGCCCACTTTCGTGTCGGATGATGTTACCTTTACCAACCCGTGATATTGGCTCAATCCGTATCCTCCCCATTACAGGGAGGCATTCGCTTTTTCCGCTATCCTATACCCACACCCCATGTAGGCTTGCCTTGCGGCTTGCTTACCAGCTCTGATGAACTGGAGAGATACGGGCTTACCGTGTTTTACATAAGTGATAAATAAGCGGGTTAGGTCCTGTCTATTCCACCGGCAGTGCTAATGTCCGTGTGCCCCCAAAGTTCAAGAGGACAGCCGACTGCTTACCTTTTGGTCCGAGCCTGTCAACAGCCTTTGGCTCGTTATACCTTACGATGTTTATCGGACAGTTCACTTTCGTTGACCATACCGCTAAGCCAAGCTCCTCGTGCTGAATGGTGTTATCAGCCGTTGATTTCCCCTCACGGTTCAATCTTCTCCTTTTGGAAAGGCTACCTTGTCGGGACAGCTCCGTACAAAAGGATTACTCCCAATGCACGTGTCCGTAGGCTACTCCAGACGGAACTGGAGGTGTAATCTTGATGTTACACAATCACTTACGCAACTTCACGTCGCACGAACTTGTTATACACTTTTACACCGCCAATCAAGCCGCAGACCGCCCCGATTGCGTACACCAGCTTTGTTCCGGGGTCGAAATACCCGGTTATCATGTTGGTGGCTTCGGTAATGCCCGCCTGTCCGTTACCTTGTGCGTAGGCACTTACCACAGCGGCAAGGAGAGCCGCCGACAAAAAGATTTTCTTTTTCATTGCGAATTGGATTTTAATGCCGGGACAACGGGTGGATAGTCCGCTGCCGCACGGCGGATGAATAATTTGAAATTTTAGTGGTTGCGGCACGGATGCCGTCTGTTGGTGTCAGTATTGCCAATCAACCGTAATCACGTTGCTTCATATCGTTACTTGTTATGTTACAGATACTCGTTCATGTCGAACGCTTCGTATTCCCCGCTGGTATTGCCAGTTCCGGCGGGAGCAACCGCAGCCAGTTCCGCTTCGTTGCGTCCCAGCAGTTCCGCCACCTTTGCCAGCCCGCCGTTGATGTTCTCCACTACCGCATCGTAGAGGTTCGTCCCCTCAATCCGAGCCAGCGTCACGGCGGCTTGCCGCTGTTCCGCTTCGGTGGAGTTGTCGGCGTTCGCCGTGCGTACCGTTTCGCCCAGTTCCTCAAAGCTCACGCCCGCAGCCCTGCCCGTATCATCGTACCCGTCCATGTACCCGGATATTTCTTCGTCCTCGTAATCGGGTTCGTCATCCCCGTAGTCGGGCGTTTCGTCCGGCTGTCCGGCAGCTTGCGCCGCAAAAATAGTATCATTTTCAGCCGCTTGCGGGAGATGTCCCGATTTGTCCTGCACTGTCCCGATTAGTCCACCCTTGTAGCGGCTCTCGCCTATCAGCGTGTAGCCGTCCGCCTGACTTTCGGGAACGGTTTTATCATTTGTTCCCTTTTCGGAACGCCTGTTGTCCGCATGGCGATACCACAGCCACAGGGCGATATAGTACACCAGAAGCCCGGTAAGTATGCAATAGGTTACCATAGTCAGACAGGCTTTTGGAAGTGGCTTTCGTACAAGGCGTTTATCTCGTCTTGGTACTGTTCGAAGTGCCGCAGCAGAATATTTTCCACGTAGCTGCTTACCGTCACCTTGCGCCCGCCTATCACCGTCACGATACGCATCAGTTTCTCGTGGGTGGCTCGGCTCACGTACAAGGGTTGTCGGTCTGCCAGTTCCACTTTCTGGAAGTAGGTTTCCCGGTAGTCGCCCGTGCAACCCTTGCGCCTGCGGGGTGTCGGTTTCTCCATCCGTACCGTTTCCGTTTGTTGTCCCTCTTGGGTGATGCCCGTTTCGCCGCCGGGGTTCGGTATGTCCTCCGGCTGCTTGTCCTGCTTGGCGGGGACACCCTGCGAGATAAGTTCCCGCATGAAATCCTCGTCTATTTTCGGCAGAGTGCCGTTTTGCTTTGCCATATCATTGTAATTTAATGTAATACATCATTTCTGTTATCAGTTCTTCCAAGTTGCTGCCCCTTACCAGCGGGCGGCTGGCGGGAAAGAGCGTGGAGCGGAACACCGCCTTCCTGTCCGTCACCAGTTCTTTTTTGTAGCGTTTGGTGTCGGGGATAAAGGTTTTCATCAGCGGCAGTTCCAGTTCCTTTATCGTCTTGTCATAGGCGGCATAGAGGTCGGTTTTCTCCCGACCGTCCACCATGTTCCAGAAGAGGTACAGCCCGGCAAGTCGGCAGGCTTCATTCCTCACCAGCAGCTTTTGGATAGCCACCGCAAACGACAGGCTGCTTTCAAGAACCACCTTATCGGCGGAAATCGGGGTGAAGATATAGTCCATGCCCGCAAGGGAGTTTATCACGCCCTCGCTGTTCACCGTGCCCGGCAGGTCAAAAAACACGATGTCCGGCACGTGTCCGGCTTCTGCCGTATATCCGTCAGCCGTGGCTATCGCCTTTTCGGGCGAACTGCACAGCACCGGGTAGGCTTTCTTCCCCAGACGGGTGAACTGTTCATACGCCATGCGCTTGTAATCCTCGTCCGCCCCGACCTGTTCGGCATCACGCTTGCGCATCCCGGCAATGGAGTGTTGCGGGTAGTCGCAATCGACTACCGCCACATCGTAGCCTTTGAGGTAATAGAGGTAACTCGCCGCAAGCACGGTAAAGGTGGTTTTGCCGACCCCGCCCTTCTGGGTGGAAAAGGCGACATAAAGGGGTGTTTTCTCGTTTTCCATATTGCTTCCGTTCATTATTGGTTGATATATTTGTTTATTGCTTCCAATCATTCGGGCTTTCCATATTGCAGGCTTGAAATATGGAAAGACTGCTTTATTTCAATCTTGCTTTCCTGCTTTCATTCTTTCTTGAAATCCAGCAATCACGTTTTCTTGAAATCCTGCTTTCAACCGTTCCTGCCTGATTGAAATGTGTCTTTCAATCTTGAAATCTTATGCAAATAAAAGGAGAAAAAACGTCCGTTTTTAGATGTGTCCCGATTTGTCCTTTCGTGTCCCGTTTTGTCCACCAACTGCCTATTTTACAGCATTATAAATCACCGTTACTTTGCAGCGGAGTAACGAGCCGCAAGGGGTAAAGACGTATAACGGTGCTGGTGGACGGCAGGGATTGCCGCCTGATGCAGACCCCAATCCGTCCCGGACGGATTTTCGATTTTCGCCAGAAAATAGCAAGGTGTGTTTCGTGGCACACGAAACCGTTTTCCGTGCCTGAAAACGCCTTGCCCCTTGCGGGGTAAAAACCACTCCGAAGTCGTGATTTTTTAATTCAAGGAAGTATGGAAACAAGGAAAAACAGCAAGGGCGGTCGCCCCGCCCTCCAAGACCCGGCGAAACATCGCCATGTCCTTTACCTGAACGACCTGGAGAACGCCCGCTTCCTCTCGCAGTGGGAGCAGTCGGGCGTTTCGAGCAAGTCCCGTTTCATCGCCGCACGTATCTTCGGCGAGCCGTTCCGGGTGGTGAAAGTGGACAAGTCGGCGGTCGAGTATTGCGCCCGACTGACCGAATTTTATGCGCAATTCAGAGCGGTAGCGGTCAATTACAACCAAGTGGTAAAGGCTCTAAATAGTAACTTTTCGGAGAAAAAGGCACTCGCTTTTCTCTATAAACTGGAGAAAGCGACTACCGAACTGGCTATGTTGAACCGTCAGGTTATCGACCTGACAAACGAGTGCAGGGAACTATGGTTGCCAAAATAAGTACGGGAAGTTCCATGTTCGGCGCACTGGCATACAATCAGGAAAAGGTGGACAACGGGGAAGCGAAGGTGCTTTTCTCCAATAAAATGCTGTTGGACGAGGACGGGCATTCCAGCATCGGCGGGTGTATGCGCAGCTTTGAAATGCAGATGCCCGTCCATTTGTCCACCAAGAAGCCGATATTGCACATTTCCATAAACCCGCACCCGGAAGACGTGCTTTCGGACAGCCAACTTTCCGACATCGCACGGGAGTATATGCGGAAGTTGGGTTATGGCGACCAGCCTTATTTGGTCTATAAACACGAGGACATCGACCGCCACCATATCCACATCGTGGGCTTACGGGTGGACGAAAACGGCAAGCCGCTGAATGACAGGTTCGAGCACCGGAGAAGCAAGCAGATTACCCGTGAACTGGAACGGAAATACAACCTGCATCCGGCGGAGAGAAAGGAGCGTGCCGAACGCCCCGAACTTAAAAAGGTCGATTACGCAGCCGGGGACGTGAAGCACCGGATTGGCAATACCGTGAAAGCGGCTTGTTACGGCTACCGCTTCCAGTCGTTCGGGGAGTACAGGGCGTTGCTTGCCACCTGCAACGTGTGCGCCGAGGAAGTCAGGGGGGAAATAAACGGCAGACCCTATCAGGGCATTGTCTATTCCGCCACGGACGATAAGGGCGAAAAGGTGGGCAACCCGGTAAAGGCATCCCGCATCGGCAAGTCGGTAGGCTACGAAGCGGTGCTGTGCAGGATGGAAAAGTCTGGCAAGACGATTAAGGACGGGAAGCTGAAAGAGCGTACCCGGAAGATTGTCGCCGCAGCCATGCAGACCGCCCGTAACCGACAAAAGTTTGAACAGGAACTGAAACGGCAGGGCATTGACGTGGTGTTCCGGCAGAACGACAGCGGGCGCATCTATGGCGTTACGTTCATCGACCACGACAGCCGGGTGGTATTGAACGGTTCACGTTTGGGCAAGGAGTTTTCGGCGAACGTGTTCAATGACCTGTATTCGGATGTCCAAACGGGACAGACCGAAAGCGTTGCTCCGCAGCGGGGACAAGGGCAGGACTTCACGCAGCAGCCGCATACGGCGGCACGGCTTCCGGTCAGCGGACTGGGCGGGTTGTTCGGTGGATCTTCCATAGGAGAAGAACCGCCGCAGGACACCGCCGGGCAAAAGAGAAAGAAGAAAAAGAAGCGCACAAGACGCATCGGATAACTTAAAAACATACGACTATGCAACAGGAAGATGATTTGAGGGGGCTTGCAAGGGTCATGGACTTTATGCGGGCAATCAGTATTTTATTCGTGGGAATAAACGTGTACTGGTTCTGTTACTCCAGCCTGAAAGGATGGGGAGTAACCTTTGAGGTGATAGACAAGATTTTGTGGAACTTCCAGCGTACCACCGGGCTGTTCTCGTCCATGCTGTGGACGAAACTTTTTGCGGTGGTGTTTCTCGCCCTGTCGTGCATCGGGACAAAGGGGGTGAAGAACGAGAAGATAACTTGGACGAAGATATATTGCTGCCTTGCGGTGGGCTTCGTCCTGTTCTTCCTGAACTGGTGGCTGCTGGAACTGCCCTTGCCGCATACGGCGGACACGGCATTTTACATCGCCACGCTGTCTGCGGGCTATATATGCCTGCTCATGGCGGGTACATGGATGTCCCGCCTGTTGAAGAACAACCTTATGGATGATGTCTTTAACACCGAGAACGAGAGTTTCCAGCAGGAAACCCGGCTTATCGAGAACGAGTATTCGATAAACCTGCCCACACGTTTCTATTATAAGAAGAAATGGAACAACGGCTGGATAAATGTGGTGAACCCGTTCCGTGCCAGTCTTGTGCTGGGCACGCCGGGAAGCGGAAAGTCATACGCAGTGGTAAACAATTACATAAAACAGCAAATCGAGAAGGGTTTTGCACTCTACTGTTATGATTATAAGTTTCCCGACCTGTCGGAAATAGCATATAATCATTTGCTCACGCATTTGGACGGCTACAAGGTCAAGCCCAAGTTTTACATTATCAATTTTGACGACCCACGCAGGAGCCACCGGTGCAACCCGATAAACGCCAGCTTCATGTCGGACATAGCGGACGCTTACGAAGCCAGCTACACGATAATGCTCAACCTCAATCGCAGTTGGATAACCAAGCAGGGCGACTTCTTCGTGGAAAGCCCGATTATCCTTTTGGCGGCTATCATTTGGTATTTGCGCATCTATCAGGGCGGCAGGTATTGCACGTTCCCCCATGCCATTGAACTGTTGAACAAGAAATACGCCGATGTGTTCACGATTTTGCGCAGCTATCCCGAACTGGAAAATTATCTTTCCCCGTTCGTGGACGCTTGGGAATCAGATGCCCAAGAGCAGTTGCAGGGGCAGATAGCGAGTGCCAAAATACCGCTTTCACGTATGATAAGCCCGGCACTTTACTGGGTAATGACGGGCGATGATTTCTCGCTGGATATAAACAACCCGAAAGAGCCTAAAATACTGGTTGTCGGCAACAATCCCGACCGCCAGAACATCTATTCGGCGGCACTGGGATTGTATAACAGTAGAATAGTGAAGCTGATAAACAAGAAAGGTCAGCTTAAAAGTTCGGTGATTATAGACGAGTTGCCCACTATCTATTTCCGTGGTCTTGACAACCTGATTGCGACCGCCCGAAGCAACAAGGTGGCGGTTCTGCTGGGCTTTCAGGATTACAGCCAGCTTACCCGTGACTACGGGGACAAGGAAAGCCGTGTGATACAAAATACGGTAGGCAACGTGTTCAGCGGTCAGGTGGTCGGGGAAACGGCAAAAATCCTGTCGGAGCGTTTCGGGAAGGTGTTGCAGAAACGGCAGAGCATGACAATCAACCAGCGGGAGAAGTCCACCTCGATAAGCACCCAGATGGACAGCCTGATACCTGCCAGCAAAATATCCAACCTCACGCAAGGCATGTTCGTGGGGGCGGTGGCGGACAACTTCGATGAACGGATAGAACAGAAGATTTTCCACTGTGAAATCGTGGTGGACAACGAGAAGGTGAAACGGGAAACTGCCCGTTACGTGAAGCTGCCGCAGATTATCGACTTCACCGACAAGGATGGCAACGACCGGATGCAGGAGGAAATACAAGCCAACTACGAACGCATCCGTCAGGAAGTCCGGCAGATTGTCGAAGACGAGATAACCCGTATCAAGAATGACCCGGAGCTGTGCCATTTGATTAAGGAGGAGGAAGAATAACCGATATTCTTTCCTGACACACAGTATTTTTGCTAATTTTGCAGACAAAGAAATGATTATGAATGAGAACCAAAATATAGAATGGAAAGAAAGCTGGCGGGACGACTATCTGAAATGGATATGTGGTTTTGCCAATGCCGCAGGCGGCAAGATATATATAGGCATGAATGACAGCGGGCAGGTGGTCGGTGTTGCCGATGCCAAGAAGCTGTTGGAGGACATACCGAACAAAGTCCGTGATGTGCTGGGTATCATTGTGGACGTGAACCTGTTGGACAAAGACGGGTTGGAGTATGTGGAAATTGACGTGCCGCCTTATTCGAACCCTATCAATTATAAAGGTCAATACCATTACCGCAGCGGCAGCACGAAACAGGAGTTGAAAGGTGCGGCATTGAACCGCTTTATCCTGCAACGTACAGGCAGGCATTGGGACGAGTTTCCCATAGAAAGAGCCAAAATAGAAGAACTGTCGGAAAGCGCATTGAACCGTTTCCGTAAGGAAGCGGCAAGGAGCGGACGGGTGGACGAAGGTGTTTTGAAAGATAAGACCGAACACCTGCTGCATGATTTACGTCTGATAGACGAGGACGGACATTTGAACCGTGCAGCACTGCTGCTGTTCCATCCCGACCCTGAAAGGTTTGTGTTCGGTGCATATATAAAGATTGGTTTCTTCCGGGATGACAAAGGCAATCTGGAGTTTCAGGACGAAATTCACGGTGCTTTGATGGAGCAGGTGGACAAGGCTATGGATTTGATAAAAAGCAAATACCTGATTTACCGTATCTCATACGAGGGAATTTCCCGGCGTGAAACGCCGCAGTTCCCAGTAGAAGCCATCAGGGAATCGTTGATGAATGCCGTAGCACATAAGGACTACGCCAGTGCCGTGCCCGTTCAGATTAGCGTATTTCCCGACCATATCACTTTTTGGAACGCCGGGCAGTTGCCGGAGAACTGGACTACCGAAAGGCTTTTTGAAAACCATCCATCCTCTCCATATAACCCGTTAATCGCCAACGCATTTTTCAGAAGCGGGGACATCGAAAGCTGGGGACGGGGCTACAAGCGTATCTTGGAAGCGGTCAGCGCATACAAATTGCTGCCGCCCCGACTTGAAATGTTAAGCGGTCTGATGATTACCTATTATACCGATATACGTTCTCAACTGCTGGCGCAGCGGGTGGATGAAAGGTATATTCCTGTTATAGAGTATGCAGCCAAGAACGGGCGTGTGACAAACTCGGACGTGCAGGAAATTTTGGGAGTAAGCAAACCGACAGCTTCCCGCATACTCCAGCAAATGAACGGCTGGCTGGATATGCAGGGAAAAGTGGGTAAGGGAACTTATTATACACCTAAATGGCTCACTAACGTATCACGGATATAATGCCGTTTTTTGCAAAATGCTGATTATTAGCCGGAAGAGACATGATTAAATGGCTCATAAATGGCTCATCAAAAGAGAGTGATTGACTTCGCTCTCTTTTTTTATGCCCTTTTTAATTCTCCAATCATCAGTTGGAGATTTATCCTACCCGGACAAACCGGGACACCGCAGGACAAATCGGGACACTCATTGCCGCCTGTCAAAATATAGCATATTTAGTCGTTACCTTTGGACGGGAATAATCCCGTAACCACTAAAATTCCAATTATTTATGGCAAACAGAATGAACCCGCCCGCAGAGGGGCAGGAAAAAGACGTGCTGCTGGTCTTGGATAAACAGCAGGGGAAAGTGAGTGCCGTTAAAGGTATCGACAACGAGGGCAATTTGCAGACCGTAGAACCGACCCAATCCCATAGCGGTGAGTTTATGCAGGTGGACAGGAACAGCGATGTGTTCAGCAACTTCATTTCCAATTTTTTCCGCAGGTATCAGGACACGGAGGGACTGGCTTTGTTCCGCAGCAAGGCTATGGAAGCGGAACAGGACGCAAAAGCTATCGAGGACAACCACCGCAACCCCACGCCGGAGGGCGACAGACGGGTGGAAATGTTGCGAGTTCCGAATCCCGACAATAACGGGGGCAGGCAGGACTACCGTTTCGACCCGGCTAAAATCAACTGGGAGGACTTGAAGAAAGTCGGCATTACCGCCGACACTTTGAAAAACACAAAGGATTTCGACAGGGTGATGCGTGGCTACAAATCCCGCAACACCTATACCGTTTCGGGGACGGTAGGCGGCTTCTACCTTAAACCTACCGATGTCAAGCTCTCTTTCTATCAGGCAAAGGACGGGACGGTAGTGCCTAAGCTGCACGGCGTGCAAATGGATGAAAAGTTGCTTCAACGCCCGTATAACGGGCACGAATTTTCCCAGCAGGAACAAGGCAACCTGCTGGGAACTGGCAATCTGGGCGGTATTATCCAAATCAAAGACCCGAAAAGCGGGGAGCAAATCCCCGTGTTCGTCAGCCGGGACAGGTACACGCATGAACTGGAGTACATGCGGGCAGACAAGTGGAAATGCCCCGATACCGTTTGTGGCGTGAAAGTAAGCCCGGAACAGAAAGCCGCTTTTGAAGCCGGGAAACCCGTCAAGATGGAAAACCTGCAATTCAAGGACGGGACGAAACGCAGTGCCTATCTTCAAGTCAGCGCAGTGGAGCGTGGCTTGGAGTTCCTGCCGAGGTCTGCCGTCCAGTTCTTGCAGCAGGAGCAGCAGCCCGCACAGCAACAGGTCACAGGATTAAAGGACGGCAAGGGTGTGGAGTTCAACGGTCATGTGCAGCCCGGAGTACAGGGCAAATCCTCCGGCAAGGTGCAGCCGAAAGATGTTATCCCCGTTTCCGAGAGCCGGACGCAGGTAGCGGTCAATTCTGGAGGAAAGACCGATGAAGCAACCAAACAGACCAAAGAGCCGCTGAAACAGGGACAACAGAAACCCACCGCCAAGCAGAAAGAGAAACAGGAAAAAGCACAGGACAAGAGCCTGAAAGCGGACAAGCCCAAGAAGTCCAGAGGGATGAAAATGTAGTACCTACCATTAAAAAGTGAAGAATTATGATTGCATTGATAGCGGAAAAGCCCAGCGTGGCAAAAGACATCGCCCGGATTATCGGGGCGACACAAAGGAATGACGGGTATCTGTCCGGCAACGGGTACATGGTGACATGGGCGTTCGGGCACTTGATACAGCTTGCCATGCCCGAAGCCTACGGCGTAGCAAATTTTCGCAGGGAGAGCCTGCCCATACTTCCGTCCGATTTCCGGCTAATCCCCCGTCAGGTGAAAGCCGAGAAGGGCTACAAGGCAGACCCCGGCGTGTTGAAACAGTTGAAAGTGATTAAGGAGGTGTTCGACCAGTGCGACAGGATTATTGTCGCCACCGATGCCGGGCGTGAGGGGGAATTGATTTTCAGGTATATATTCCATTACCTGAACTGCCGCAAGCCTTTTGTCCGGCTGTGGATAAGCAGCCTTACCGACAAGGCTATCCGTGAGGGGATGGACAATTTGCTGCCGGGCGGACGTTACGATAACCTCTACCTCTCCGCCAAGTCCCGCAGTGAAGCCGACTGGCTGATAGGGATAAACGCCACCCAAGCGTTGAGCGTAGCCGCCGGACAGGGCGTGTTCTCGTTGGGCAGGGTGCAGACACCCACGCTCGTGATGATATGCAGCCGTTTTTTGGAGAACAGGAATTTTGTCCCGACCAAGTTCTGGCAGCTCAAAGCGGCGACCGCCAGCGGGGGAATAGGTTTCACCGCCCAATCGACCGACAAGTGGGAACAGCAGTCCGATGCCATAGCCGCCCTGCAACGGGTAAAGGATGCCGGGCAGCTTGTGGTGAAGTCTGTTGAGAGGAAAGAAACCAGCCAAGAACCGCCCCTTTTGTACGACCTTACCACATTGCAAAAGGAAGCGAACACGAAGCTGGATTTTTCAGCGGACAAGACGCTTTCGATAGCACAAAGCCTGTATGAAAAGAAAGTGATATCCTATCCGAGAACCGGAAGCCGTTATATTTCGGAGGATGTTTTCGAGGAAATGCCGGAACGCATCGCACTGTTGGGACAATACCCCCGCTTTGCCGGATATGCCGCCAGCTTGAACAGCAACACACTGAACCGCCGCAGCGTGAATGACGGCAAGGTAACCGACCACCATGCCTTAATCGTTACCGAGAACCTGCCCGATGAACTTTCCGAAGATGAAAGGGCGGTCTATGAACTGGTAGCCGGGCGTATGCTGGAAGCCTTTTCGGACAAATGCGTGAAAGACGTTACCACCGCTGTATTGTCCGCCGGAAATACCGACTTCACCGTAAAAGGGGCGATAATGAAAGAAGCCGGATGGCGGGCTGTGTTCAACGAACAGGAAGCAGGCGAGGACGGAGAAGCTGCCGGACTTCCACAGCTTCAGGAGGGAGAAATATTGTCGCTCTCCGGCGTGGATCTGCTCGAAAAGCAGACCAAGCCGAAGCCGCTGCATACGGAAAGCAGCCTGCTTGCCGCAATGGAAAATGCGGGCAGGGAACTGGAGGATGCCGAGTTGAAAGCCAGCCTGAAAGATGCCGGGATAGGTACGCCAGCCACCCGTGCGGCGATTATAGAAACACTGTTCGCACGCCAGTACATCGTGCGTGAGAAAAGGAATATTATACCCACAGAAAAGGGACTTGCCGTTTATAGGATTGTCAAGGACAAGAAGATTGCCGATGTCGAAATGACGGGTATGTGGGAAACCGCCCTTGCCAAGATAGAAGCGGGCTGCATGGATGCCGACACATTCAGGAAAGGCATCGAGGTCTATGCCGCCCAAATCACGGCGGAACTGCTTTCCGTACAACTGTCCATTGCCGGAGGTGAAACCTGTCCCTGTCCGAAATGTGGCAGCGGACGCATCCTGTTCTACCCGAAAGTGGCGAAATGTTCCAACGTGGACTGTACGCTTACCATATTCCGTAACAAGTGCGACAAGCAACTGACCGACAAGCAGGTTGTCGAACTGGTGACGAAGCGGAAGACCGGGTTAATCAAGGGCTTCAAGGGAAAGAACGGCAAGGTTTTCGATGCTTCGCTGGTACTGGACGAACAGTTCAATGTCGCTTTTTCATTCCCTGAAAAGAAAGGAAAGCCGAAGAAATGACTTATCTTTACCGCTGAAATTTCATTGTGATGGGTTTTAAGGCTTATGATAATTGAAATTTTAGTGGTTGCGCCCGGAGGGAAACCGGGCGCATTTTTTATATGTCCCCGTCAAACAGGTAGGTCGAAAGGACAATTCCGTTTCCTAATACGTTACTTTCCGACAACTTCCACTGCGAGCCGAACGTTTCCCCGACAAAGCCGATGCCTTTGCCTATCATGACGGGAACGGTATAGATTGTCAGACTGTCCAGCAGTTCGGCTTTTACCAGCGAGGTAATCAGTTTTCCGCCACCCACCACCAGTATGTCATGCGTTTGTTTCAGTTCATAAACCTTTTGCAGCGGTTCTTCGGTTAGGAACTCCACCTCGTAGTCCGGCGTTACGTTGGTATCGTAGTGTGACACCACAAAAGACCGCTTGCTTTTGTGTGGCCACCCGCCCCAATGTTCAAAGATGTAGTTGTAGGTGTTCGCTCCCATGAGCAGGCAATCCGCTTCCAAGTATTGCTTGCCTATGATATTTTTTATTTCATGGGGTAACCAGTCCAGTTCCTTGTCTAAGGTGGCTGTATGTCCGTCAAGAGATACGGCGATA
>OGMQ01000977.1_pt1 | contig 15232 bp, 13 predicted proteins | sample 1573291 | NCBI WGS metagenome assembly OGMQ01 (sample SAMEA2582008, study PRJEB24529) | metagenome | biome: Human gut stool | place: China | collected 2011
AAGAGGGGGACACAAACGCATAACTTATCGTCGCTGGTGACCTTCATGTGTTCTCCTGTCAGATAGCCATTGTTAGCTATGTTATAGTGGGTGAGCATAACGCCTTTCGGAAATCCGGTGGTGCCGGATGTGTATTGCATATTCACTACATCATGGCAGGTTACCTGACTTTTCAGATTATTCAGACATTCGTCTTCCACATTGTTACCCAGTAGGAGAATTTCAGCCGTATTGTACATACCACGATGTTTCTCCTGGCCTACGTAAACAACGTTGCGCATGTGTGGGAAACGTTTGCTTTTCAGGTGTCCGCGTTCGCAGTTTTTCAATTCCGGCAGCATGGTATATGTCATTTGCACGAAGTCGCTGTCCTTTTCACCGTTCACGATGCAGAGGGTATGCATATCTGAATTTTCGCACAAGTATTCCAGTTCGGCTTGTTTGTAATTGGTGTTTACGGTTACATAGACGGCACCGATTTTGGCGCAGGCATATAGTAGCGTAAGCCAGTCGGGGACGTTGGCAGCCCATATACCTACATGGGTTCCGCGTTCTACACCAATAGAGATTAGTCCTTTCGCCATGTCGTCTACCCGTCGGTTGAACTGGCTCCAGGTGAAGCGTAGGTTGCGGTCGGAATAAACAATGTATTCTTTATCGGGCGTAGTCTCTGCCCAGTACTCCAGCCATTGGCCGAGTGTTCTTTCGTAAAGCATAAATGAAGTGATAATATTATAAAAGTGATAGGATGGTAAGATGGTATGGTGATAAGATTAGAATAGTAATCCTATCATTCTACCATCTTACCATCCTACCATCCTTAAATGGGTGTATAGATTACTGCAAGAATTTTTGCTGCTTTGCCTTCGTAAGCATGTACGTGGTGCGGAACGATGGAGTCATAATAGATGCTGTCTCCTTCTTCAAGCAAGTATGTGTTTTTGCCATAACTGATTTCCATAATACCTTCCATAACCATAATAAACTCTTCACCTTCGTGTGAGGAGAGTACGAAATCGCTGTCTTCCGTAGCGGCTACGTCGATGATGAAAGGTTCCATGTGGCGGTCTGCTTTCGACTTGGACAGGGAATGATATTCCATGTGCTTGCGGCTCTGGATAGCATTGTTAGAGAAACTAATGGTGTCCTTGGATTCCGTTTTGCGGCAGATGGCAGGACCTGTTTCGTCTTGGTCGTCAAGGAAAGTTCCCAAGCGTACACCTAGTACGCGGGCTATCTTGATGAGTGGAGCCAATGAAGGCAAATCGATGTTGTTTTCAATGCGTTCAATCTGTTCTACGGCTAAGCCGGAACGTTCGGCCAACTGCTCAATACTGATTGACTGGCTTTCACGGAGCGACTTGATTTTTTCTCCGACAATCTTGCTTGTATCCATAATTGATAATGTTTTTCGCCTATTAGGTTATAAATTGTATTGTTAAACTGCAAAAATAAAACAAACTTTTACTTGATGCAACAATACACGGAGAAAAGTTTTCTATATTTCTTGTCTGTTCAACATAGGCGTTGTCAGTTTACAATTCTATTGAGCTCTTCAGCATTAGCTTTATTCTTCTGGAACATGTTTCTGAAACTATTCAAATTATATTTGATAGAGACTGTAATGTTCCGGCTGTCCGGATCTAATATCTTTTGTGACCGGACGTGGTTGATGTTAGTGGTCGAGTTGGGCAGAGCCTTGTGCAAAATGTCATTGGCTGAGATGATTACCTGAAGCCTGTTGTCCTTGAAGAATGTTTTCAATATTCCTAACGTAAGGTCGTAAGTAGGCTTCATTTGAGTTCCGAGTGATTGATACTTTGAAGATACATTGAAATTACAAAAGAGCATGGTTTGTTTACATACATCAAACTGATTGACTGTGGAAAGAGTGAAGCGGGGGTGGAGGGTGCCGTTATCTCTTTGCCTTACGGCGTAGAAGGTTTCGCTACTCCGAAACACCTCGTTAAGGAAGACGGCTCACAGGCTCAGTTGGACGAGAAGCTCGAATTCAAAGTTATCGAGTTCAACAAGGACGCTAAGCGTATCATCCTGTCTCACAGCCGCATCTTCGAAGATGTAGCCAAGGCTGAAGAAAGAGCAGAAAAGAAAGCTGCCAAGAAGTCTTCCGGTAAGAGAGAAGAAGCTCCTGCTTCTATCCAAAACCAGGCTGCTTCTACAACTTTGGGCGACATCGACGCTCTGGCTGCTTTGAAAGAGCAAATGGAAGCCGGAAAGAAGTAATTACTTCTCCATATAAATAAGGTAAGGGTGCTTGTGGCAAACACAAGTGCCCTTTCTTTTTGGGCAGGCTCTTAATTTCTTGCCGATAATCTGTGCAATCTGTGATGATTACCCTTATCTTTGCACCATCATGGAGAAATTCGAACTACATATTCTCGGCTCCGGTTCGGCATTGCCCACCACCCGCCATTTTCCTACTTCGCAGGTAGTGAACTTACGTGACAAACTTTTTATGATAGACTGTGGAGAAGGCGCACAGTTGCAATTCCGAAAGTCACGCCTCAAATTCTCGCGTTTGAACCGTATCTTCATCTCCCACCTGCACGGCGACCACTGTTTCGGGCTGCTGGGACTGATATCCACGCTTAATCTATTGGGGCGTACAGCTGACCTGCATATACACTCTCCCAAAGGTTTGGAAGAACTTCTTACGCCGATGCTCGCATTCTTCAATCATCAGATGACCTATAAAATCTTCTTCCACGCGTTCGAGACGAAAGAAGCCGCCTTGATTTATGAAGACCGTTCGCTTACGGTGACAACCATTCCTTTGCGGCATCGCATGCCTTGCTGCGGTTTTCTGTTTGCCGAGAAGCCGCGCCTCAATCATATCCTGCGCGACATGATAGACTTCTATCAAGTGCCGGTGTACGAGCTGAACCGTATCAAGAACGGTGCGGATTACGTTACGCCGGAAGGAGAGGTGATACCCAATGCCCGTCTCACCCGTCCCTCGGCTGCCCCGCGGCGTTATGCCTATTGTTCGGATACGATTTATCTTCCTTCCATAACGGAACAGATAAAAGGAGTGGATTTGCTTTTCCATGAGGCCACTTTTGCCGAAGATGCCGCCCCGCGTGCCAAAGAAACGTTCCATACCACCGCTTCGCAAGCCGCACGGATAGCCCGCGATGCGGAAGTGAAGAAGCTGCTGATAGGTCATTTCTCCGCCCGTTATGACGATGAGCAGGTATTGCTGGATGAGGCGCGCGCTGTCTTTCCGGATACGCAGTTGGCCAAAGAAACGCTTTGTATATCGGTGTGAATCGGAATTTTGCTATCTTTGCTGACGTATAAATATTATAAGTATGCAAGATATAATAAACGGACGTTGCGGCTGGTGCGGAACGGATGAACTGTATGTGAAGTACCACGATGAGGAGTGGGGAAGATTGGTGACCGATGACAGGACGCTGTTTGAGTTTCTTGTATTGGAGAGTTCCCAAGCCGGACTGAGCTGGATCACAATCCTCAAAAAGCGCGAGGGATACCGTAAAGCCTTTTGCAACTTCGATGCCGGACAAGTGGCGCAAATGACCGATGAGGACGTTGAGCGTCTGATGCAGTTTGAAGGTATTGTGCGGAACCGTCTGAAAATCAAATCGACCATTACGAACGCAAGGCTGTTCCTTGCCGTGCAGAAGGAGTTCGGCAGCTTTTATAACTACACCCTTTCATTCTTCCCCGACGGGAAGCCTATCGTGAATACCGTTCACTCATTGAGCGATATTCCTGTATCATCGCCCCAATCCGATGCTATGAGCAAGGACATGAAAAAACGGGGATTCAAGTTCTTCGGGAGCACGATTTGCTACGCGCATTTGCAGGCTGCAGGCTTTGTCAACGACCATCTGGCAGAATGTATCTGCCGCCAAGTCAAAGAGGAGCATTAAACAAACGAATCGGCAATATGCTTTTGTGCCTGCCGGGCTTTTTGCCTCTTGCGGATGGCTTTTCGTTTTTAATTTTCTATCTTTGCGTAGAGAAAAGATATAAATGTGAATAGACTATATGAACCCTTCTTATAACGAACGCGAAGTGCTGGCGCTTCTTCAGGAAGAGAGTACGCAGAAGCGGGGATTTGAGATGATTGTGGCGCAATACAGCGAGCAGTTATACTGGCAAATCCGGCGCATGGTGCTTTCGCATGAGGATGCCAACGACTTGCTTCAGAATACCTTCGTCAAGGCATGGCTCAATATCGATTATTTCCGGGCAGAGGCCAAACTCTCCACCTGGCTCTACCGCATCGCCCTGAACGAATGCCTTACTTTCCTGAACAAACAGCGGGCGGCGAGCACCGTGTCGTTGGACGCTCCCGAAGCCGACACCCTTCAGAAGCTGGAGAGCGATCCTTACTTTTCGGGCGACAAAGCTCAGATGGCCTTGCAGAAAGCGTTGCTCACCTTGCCCGAAAAGCAACGCATGGTGTTCAACCTGAAGTACTACCAGGAAATGAAATACGAGCAGATGTCCGATATTTTCGGTACTTCGGTGGGGGCTTTGAAAGCGTCCTACCACCATGCCGTAAAAAAAATAGAGAAGATATTGGGAGAAGAAGATTAAACCTTTAACGTGAAAAAAAGTCTAACCAAACAGAAAGGAGAAGAGCTTATGAAAGAAGAAGACAACATACTCAAGAAAGTAGGGACGGAGAATGCTTTCCGTGTTCCCGAAGGATATTTTGAGAATTTCACTTCGGAGCTGATGAACCGTCTGCCCGAAAAGGAGAAACTTGCCTTCGAACAGAAAGAGCCTACGATGTGGGAGAGGGTGAAACCCTGGGCCTATATGGCAGCTATGTTTGTAGGTGCGGCATTGATTATCCGCGTGGCTTCCTCTGACCGTACGCCGGCTGCAACCGACCGCATGGCTGCCGACGAAACGGAAACCGAAATGGAATATATCAACATGGCGGTGGATAACTCCATGCTTGACGACTACTCATTGTATGTATATCTGGCCGATTCCGATGCCGAATAAGCCGTAGAGAATTTTAACCGATTGAAAAAAGAAATGAAAAAGCTGATTGTTTTATTAGTAATGATGTGCAGTCTGGCACCCGTATTGCGGGCAGCGGACGGATGCAACCAACGTTTGTCGCCTGCTGAGTTCCGTGCCAGACAAAAAGCATATATCACAGAAAAAGCCGGATTGACCAAGGAAGAGGCAGCCAGGTTCTTTCCTCTTTATTTTGAATTGCAGGACAAGAAAAAAGAGCAGAATGACAAGGCGTGGAGTCTGATTCGTCAGGGAAAGGACGAAAAGACCACCGAAGCCCAATATGATGTGATTATGGAAGGCGTGTACGATGCCCGTATTGCTGCCGACCGTTTGGACAAGACTTATTTTGCGAAGTTCAAGAAGATATTGTCTGCCAAGAAACTTTATCTGGTGCAGAAAGCCGAAATGCGTTTCCACCGGGAATTGCTGAAAGGGATGCGGCATAATGACAACAAAGATAAGGCGTCGAAACCCCAGCCGGGCAAGAAATGAAAAAGGATATATGTCCGGATTGAAAATTGTGCGGGTGCGTCAAAACTAAAATGACTGTTCTGAACAGTTACAGGTTGTAACTGTTCCTTTAAAAGGAGAGTGTGTCCAAATACACTTGATGATTTCTTTCGGACGCGGAATTACACGGATTTATTTTATCTTTTTCCGTGAAATCCATGTAATTCCGTGCCTGAAAAGAAACAGATAGTAAGTGAATTTCAGTTTCCTTTCTTTTCCAATGCTTTGGCTTCTTCCCATAATTTATCCATTTCTTCCAGCGTCATGTCGTGCAGGTTTCTGCCTTCCTTGATGCTATGTGCTTCCACATAGTTGAAGCGGCGGATAAACTTCTGGTTGGTATGCTCCAGTGCATTGTCCGGATTTATTTTATACAGGCGTGCGGCATTGATAAGGCTGAACATTACGTCACCGAATTCCTCTTCTGCTTTCTGCTTGTCCATGCGGGCCACTTCGGCTTGGAATTCTCCGATTTCTTCTTTTACTTTATCCCACACCTGTTCCCGTTCTTCCCAGTCGAAACCCACGTTGCGGGCTTTGTCCTGAATGCGGTATGCCTTGATGAGCGAGGGCAGGGCGGCGGGCACACCGCTCAACACCGTTTTGTTGCCCCCTTTTTCCTTGAGTTTCAACTGTTCCCAGTTTTCGGATACCTGTCCGGCAGTCTCCGCTTTCACATCACCGAATACGTGGGGATGGCGGAAGATAAGCTTTTCACATAAGCGGTCGCATACATCCTTTATGTCGAAATCGCCGGTTTCCGAACCTATCTTGGCATAGAAAGCCACGTGGAGCAGCACGTCTCCCAGTTCTTTGCAAATATCCTGCTTATCGTCGCGCATCAGGGCATCGCATAGTTCATAAGTCTCTTCAATGGTATTGGGACGCAGGCTTTCGTTGGTCTGCTTCTTGTCCCAGGGACATTTCACACGCAGTTCGTCGAGTATGTCGAGGAAGCGGCCGAAGGCTTCCATCTGTTCCTTTCTTGTATGTTGCATGAGTTATTTTTTTAATTAAACATTATTGACGCAAAGATACTGTTTTTCTTCCATTCCTCATACGAAATCAGCAGACCTACCACTTCCGAGTAGTTTTTCCGTCCGCTTTCTATCTTGTTTCCTTTCAGGTATAAGTCGTATATCCGGTCCTGAATGCGGCCGATTACAGGATTGTATTTCTTCATCCAGTACTCGCTGTTCTTCTTTGCCAGTCCGATAATCTCCGGACGTATGCGCCGGAAGAGCTGCGCGTATTCCTCTTCAGCCATGAGCCGGCGGGCGTTGTTCAGGACATGCGGCAGTACGGAAAGGTAACCGCTGAAGCGGATGGCCTGCACTTGCGAGCGTGTACATACCTGATAGGCGTAGAAATTGGCTTCCGCCTCGCTGGTGATACCCAATAAGTGGGCAAACTCGTGGGCGTAAGTAGCCGGATATTGCGAGGGGAGCAAGTCGCCGTTCAGGGTGAACTCGCAGAAGAAAGGTCCCATGCTGCCGGTGACGCCTACCATGGAAATCAGTGGGGTGAATAGCATCGTCTTTGCGCGGGGTGTTTGATGGAAGGGGCGGTGAACGCCTAAGGAGTCACCGATTTGATTATATACCCGTACGCTTTCACGGCAGACCAGCTCTTTTTCGACCGACGTAATATCGGTGTAAGAGCTGTTCAGATTCTCGATGTAGCTGTCTGTAAAACTCCGAAAATTATCAGGAGTATAGGCGGTGTAAGGAATGCGCGTCCGCTCGTAAAAGTTTTTTTGCGAGTAATTCAGTCCCCATGCCAGATAGAACCATACGTACACCCATAGAAGATACTTTACATCTTTCTGCAGGATACGGTTCCATTTCTGTTTGCGGATGCAGCGTGCGTAAACAGGGTAGAGAAGTATGCCGGCGATACTTAGCGCAATGAACAGGTCGCCGATGGCGAAAGGCACAAGCCGGGAGAAGGACGAAAGTGCCCGGGCGATGGACGGGTATACGTACATGGCGTAGGCATCTCCCAAACCGGGTACTGTCTGCACGCACAATACGAGCAACAAAAAAAATATCAAAAGTAATGAATTGCCTCTGAATCTCACTCCTGCTATTGTTATGTTACGCTTCATTCTATTCTTCTTTTTGGGGCCCGTGCCGGTTTCCTGCCTTCGGTGCTGTTGTTTCTCCCTGTGGGAACGGGAGTTTCAAGCGGTGGATACTCCGGTTTCCTTACGTGGAAACTGCTGTTCCCTTGCGTGGAAACTTCCGGTTTCGGTAGCCGAAGCCGAAGCGGCACCGGGTGCTTGTTACGGCAACTCCGTATAAAATCATCATTTGTAAAGCAAAGGTATGTAATTCTTTTCATTGCTTTTGCCGGATAAAGCTATTAATTTATTAATTTTGCGCCCATTATAACAAAATATAGATTTTAGAAACATGGAATTAGCAAGTAAGTACAATCCCGCTGACGTAGAGGGAAAGTGGTACCAGTATTGGTTGGACCACAAATTATTCAGTTCAAAACCCGATGGTCGTGAGCCTTACACCATCGTCATTCCGCCCCCTAACGTCACCGGTGTGCTCCACATGGGACACATGCTTAATAATACCATCCAAGATATCCTTGTACGCCGTGCCCGTATGGAAGGCAAGAACGCCTGCTGGGTTCCGGGTACGGACCATGCTTCCATTGCCACCGAAGCCAAGGTTGTGAACAAGCTTGCCGCACAGGGCATCAAGAAAACAGACCTTACCCGCGACGAATTCCTGAAGCATGCCTGGGAATGGACGGACGAGCACGGTGGCATCATCCTGAAACAGCTCCGTAAGTTGGGCGCTTCCTGCGATTGGGACCGCACAGCCTTCACCATGGATGAGAAACGCAGTGAAAGCGTGATTAAAGTGTTTGTAGACCTTTACAACAAGGGGCTGATTTATCGCGGTGTGCGTATGGTGAACTGGGACCCGAAAGCTCTCACCGCCCTCAGCGATGAAGAGGTTATCTATAAGGAAGAGCACAGCAAGCTGTATTATCTGAAATATTACGTTGCCGACGATGACATGTCCGGTGAGACGGGAGCCGAAGGCGAAGTGGTTCATCGCGACGCTTCCGGCAAGCGTTATGCCGTGGTAGCCACTACGCGTCCCGAAACAATCATGGGTGATACGGCGATGTGTATCAACCCTGCCGACCCGAAGAACCAATGGCTGAAAGGTAAGAAAGTGATTGTGCCGCTGGTGAACCGCGTTATTCCTGTTATCCAGGATGATTATGTAGACGTGGAGTTCGGTACGGGCTGTCTGAAGGTAACTCCTGCACACGATGTCAACGACTATATGCTGGGCGAGAAATACAACCTGCCCGCTATCGACATCTTCAACGACAACGGTACGCTGAGCGAAGCAGCCGGACTGTACGTAGGCATGGATCGCTTCGATGTACGCGAGCAGATTGAGAAAGACCTGCAGGGTGCCGGGTTGCTGGAAAAGGTGGAAGCCTATACCAATAAGGTCGGTTTCTCCGAACGTACCAACGTGGCAATCGAGCCGAAGCTCTCCATGCAGTGGTTCCTCAAGATGCAGCACTTTGCCGATATGGCTCTGCCCCCGGTGATGAATGATGACTTGAAATTCTACCCTGCCAAATATAAAAATACCTATAAGAACTGGCTGGAGAACATCAAGGATTGGTGTATCAGCCGCCAGTTGTGGTGGGGACACCGCATTCCCGCTTACTTCCTGCCGGAAGGCGGATATGTGGTGGCAGCCACTCCCGAAGAGGCCTTGAAGCTGGCACAGGAAAAGACCGGAAATCCTGCCCTTAAAATAGAGGATTTGCGTCAGGACGAGGATTGTCTCGACACCTGGTTTTCTTCCTGGTTGTGGCCTATCTCCCTGTTCGACGGTATCCTGAATCCGGGCAACGAAGAAATCAACTATTATTATCCTACCAGCGACCTGGTAACGGGGCCGGATATTATCTTCTTCTGGGTGGCGCGCATGATTATGGCAGGGTATGAATACGAAGGTAAGATGCCGTTCAAGAACGTTTACTTTACGGGTATTGTCCGCGACAAGCTGGGACGCAAGATGTCCAAATCGCTTGGCAATTCACCCGACCCGCTTGACCTGATAGACCGCTACGGTGCCGATGGTGTGCGTATGGGTATGATGCTTTCGGCTCCTGCCGGCAACGACATCCTTTTTGACGATGCGCTTTGCGAACAGGGACGTAACTTCAACAATAAGATATGGAATGCTTTCCGCCTGGTTAAGGGCTGGGAAGTGAGTGAGGAAGTGCCTGTGCCGGAAGCTGCCGAACTGGCTATGCGCTGGTTCGAGTCCAAACAGAATGCCGTGGCTGCCGAATTGGCAGACCTGTTCGGCAAGTATCGTTTGAGCGAAGCATTGATGGCGGTGTACAAGCTCTTCTGGGATGAGTTCTCTTCCTGGTATCTGGAGATGATTAAGCCTGCTTACGGACAGCCCATCAACAAGAAGGTGTACGATACGACTATCGGTTTCTTTGATAATCTGTTGCATCTGCTGCACCCGTTCATGCCGTTCATCACCGAAGAGTTGTGGCAGCACATCGTCGACCGTAAGGATGGAGAAAGCCTTATGGTAAGCCCTATCTCCATGTCGACGGAAGTGGACGAGGCTTTTGTACAGCAGTTCGAGGTGGTGAAAGAGGTTATCAGTAATGTACGTTCTATCCGTTTGCAGAAGAACATCGCCCAAAAAGAACCGTTGGAATTACAGGTTGTCGGTGAAAACCCGGTGGCTGCTTTCGATGCTGTCATTATCAAGATGTGCAACCTTTCTGCCGTAACCGCAGTTGAGGCTAAGGCCGACGGCGCTGCCGCTTTCATGGTAGGCACAACGGAATTTGCCGTTCCTTTGGGCAACATGATTGATGTGGAAGCCGAAATAGCCCGTATGGAAGCTGAATTGAAGCATAAGGAAGGCTTCCTGCAAGGCGTTCTGAAGAAACTGAGTAACGAGAAGTTCGTGAATAATGCTCCTGCTGCCGTTATCGAAATGGAACGCAAGAAACAGGCGGACGCGGAGAGTATCATCAGCTCACTGAGAGAAAGTATTGCCGCTTTGAAGAAAGCGTAAGACAGTATCTCCGATATAAAAGAAAGGTCCGGACTCAATAAAGTCCGGACCTTTTTTATGTACGTTGTACGATTCGTATATGATTCGTTATTTCTCCAGTAAGTCTTTTAGGAAAGCATCCAACTCCTCATCCAATCCCTTCAGCAGCTCTTCGTTTACCAGCAGGGTGTCATCGTCCAGCAACAAGAGTTCGGCTATGGTTTCCTTGTCGTCATCTACCAATACGAAAGAGAAAGGCTTCATGATGGTCAGCTTGTCAAAAGCACCCCGGTTCTTGAGGTTGCAGAGCAGATTGCTCAGGATGCGTTCCATGTTTTCGTAGAAATCATCGCCTTCGTATGTCATCCATTCTTCTATGGTGGTACTGGCGAGTTCTTTGTCATCATCATCGAATATGGAAAATTCGCCCGAACTTTGGTTGGCTTGCAGATGGATATCCGTAACGACTGTCTGCTCACAACCGCAAGCGTACTTGCCGATTGCCTGTTTGATAGTTTCTTCGAGAAGAGATAATGCCGGTTGACTGAGTTTCATAATTGCTTTTCTTTACTTAATGGATGTTCAAAGGTATAAAAAAAACAATTACATTTACAGTATTTGACTAAAAATCATTATTAAATCGCTGCATTTGCATATTTAGGCGCGATAAGCCTTCTTTCCGCTCCTTTAATTCGGTGGCGTAAAGTGTTGTAAGGACGTAGTAGGGGATATCCGCTTTGCCAAGGTGAGTCAAATCTTTTTTATCCACGCCGTCTACGATACGTGCTTCGGCTTGCGCTTTCAACGCCCAGTCGAGAGCGGCGGCAATACTGTCCTGCATTTCATAGCCGACAGCAAGGTTATAGGCTGCCTGCATCTTTTTCTTTCCTTTTTGGGTGGCATAGGTCTGCTTCCATAGCCCGATGGCTGTGTTCCATTGCTTGTCCCGGGCATATACGGCGGCATCGCGCATGTTTACGGAACCGCCGCAGAACAGATAGCGGTTGGCGGTTTTCCAATACGGCAGCAGTTTTTTTACCGGTATGGTTCCGGCAAAATCAGAAGCTTGTTTTATCAGTTCTTCTTCACTGATGAGGTTGCCTTGTACAAAGGGACCGTTTCCGGTTTCTTCCCAGAAAATGCTGTCGTTAGCGTTGATTGTAGCCATAGGGGTACTGCGGTTGGGCAGGTAAATCCTGACAGTAGGATATATCCGGGCATCTACCGTGCCGTAATAAATGCCCCAGTCGCGCATGTACTTTATTTTGCGGACAGAGCGTATCTGTACGTTTTCCAATGCGATGAGGAAATCTACGTCCAAGTCATGCACCAACCGGTTTGTTTCTTCTTGTGACAGCGCTCCTTCGCGGGGAGTGACATCGTGGGCACGTAAGGCCGAATCGCAGATAACCACTTCGTTGAAGTAGTTCTCGTGGGCAAGGGCTTCGGCAAGGGATTCCGTGGCAATAGCGGCATTGCCGTTGTAATAATCTGTTTTGCTGGCTATCTCAAAATCGTCTTTTTTCTTCTCTTTGGCAAGAATAGGCTTGTTGTCCGGAACTTCAGGCATGTTATTGACAATGGCTACCCGTTTCAAACTCGGTGGGAAACTTACATCCGCCGGTAACATATAATCTATGGCAAGCGGTTCGACGGTTTGGCAACTCGCCAAAAACATCAAACAAGACAGTAACAGGTAATAAGAGTATTTAGTCATAGTCTTTTATTCTTAGTTCTGAAAAACAAAAGTAATCTTTTACTTGAATAAATAAAAGCCTCGAACAGTTTTTAACCGTTCGAGGCTCTTATTATAGTGATTAGCGATTAGTGGTTAGTGGCTAGTGGTTAAGATTGGTACTCAATGAACCCTTAATCACTAACTCCTAATTGCTATTTTATGCATTCTTTCCGTGACAGTTCTTGTACTTCTTACCGCTTCCGCAAGGACAAGGGTCGTTACGTCCCACCGTCTTTTCTACGCGGATAGGTTCGCGTTTCTGCTGTTCGCGCGTATCCTGCTGGGCAGCGGCTTGCTGGTTCGGGTCGGTCAGGTCTTGCTTTTGCTCGCGATATTTGCTTAAATCCTGACGTTGTTCGGGAGCTGCCTGACGAACTTCCTGCGGTTCCTGTACCGGGATTTGTCCGCGCATCAGGATGGAAACTGTCTGATTGTTTATCTTGTCTACCATTGTATCGAACAGGTTTACAGACTCCAGCTTGTAAATCAACAACGGGTCTTTCTGTTCGTAGCTGGCATTCTGTACGGAGTGTTTCAAGTCATCCAGTTCGCGCAGGTTTTCTTTCCATGCTTCATCGATGACATGCAGCAGGATAGACTTCTCAAACGCTTTCACTACTTCCTTGCATTCGCTTTCATAAGCGGCTTTCAGGTTGCAGGAGATGTTATACATGCGCTTGCCGTCTGTAATGGGAATCAGGATGTTTTCGTACATGTGTCCTTGATTCTCGTATACCTGCTTGATAACCGGATAAGCGATTTGTGCCATACGTTCGGTTTTGCGTTTGAAAAGTTCCATGGCAGCATCAAAAGCCTTATCGGCAAGTTTCTCCTTTTTCTCGTTGCGGAACTCCTCTTCCGTGAACGGAGTTTCCATGGCAAGTGTCTGGAGAAGATCCATCTTGCAGTCTTCATAGGTAGGAGCTTCGATCGCATTGACACAACGGTCCCAAATCATGTTCACAATGTCCATACCGATACGTTCGCCCATCAAAGCGTGGCGGCGTTTGGTGTAGACTACGGTACGCTGTTTGTTCATCACATCGTCGTATTCCAGCAGGCGTTTACGGATACCGAAGTTGTTTTCTTCCACTTTCTTCTGTGCACGTTCGATAGACTTGGAAATCATGCTGTGCTCAATCATTTCGCCTTCCTTGAAACCGAGCTTGTCCATAACGCCGGCAATACGGTCGGAAGAGAACAGACGCATCAGGTCGTCTTCCAAAGACACGAAGAATACGGATGAACCGGGGTCACCCTGACGTCCGGCACGACCACGCAACTGGCGGTCTACACGGCGCGACTCGTGACGCTCCGTACCGATAATGGCAAGACCGCCCGCAGCTTTTACTTCCGGGCTCAGCTTGATGTCCGTACCACGACCCGCCATATTAGTGGCAATGGTTACGGCGCAACTCAAACCGGCTTTGGCTACGATGTCGGCTTCCTTCTGGTGCAGCTTCGCATTCAGTACGCTGTGCTCGATATGGCGCATAGTCAGCATCTTGCTCAGCATTTCGGAGATTTCAACGGAAGTAGTACCCACCAGGACAGGACGTCCAGCTGCCACCATTTTCTCAATCTCTTCGATAACGGCTTTATATTTTTCACGTTTGGTCTTGTAAACGCGGTCGTTCATATCGTTGCGGGCAATGGGGCGGTTGGTCGGGATAACGACTACATCCAGTTTGTAGATGTCCCAAAGTTCGCCTGCTTCCGTTTCGGCAGTACCGGTCATACCCGAGAGTTTGTGGTACATACGGAAGTAATTCTGCAACGTAATGGTGGCGAATGTCTGTGTGGCAGCTTCCACTTTTACGTTTTCCTTGGCTTCGATAGCCTGGTGCAGACCGTCGGAGTAGCGGCGACCTTCCATGATACGGCCTGTCTGCTCGTCTACAATTTTCACCTGACCGTCAATCACAACGTATTCATCGTCCTTCTCGAACATGGTATAAGCCTTCAACAGTTGGTTGATGGTATGAACCCGTTCGGATTTGATAGCATAATTTGTCAGCAACTCATCTTTCTTGGCCAGACGTTCCTCATCTGTCAAGTTGGTTTCGTTTTCCAGTTCAGACAGTTGTGCGGCTATATCAGGCAATACGAAGAGAGTAGGGTCTTCCGAATTTCCGGTAATCAGATCCACACCTTTATCTGTCAAATCTACGCTGTTCAGTTTTTCCTCGATGACGAAGTACAACGGGTCGGTTGCTTCGTGCATACGTTTGTTATTCTGTTCCATGTAGATTTCCTCGGTCTTCAGCATGCCTGCTTTGATCCCCTGTTCACTCAGATATTTGATCAGAGGCTTGTTCTTCGGCAAAGCCTTATGGCTGCGGAACAAGGCAAGGAAACCTTCTTCCTGTTCTTTTTTGTCATTGGAAGCAATGAGGCGTTTGGCATCGGCCAGGTATTGGGTAGCCAGTTTCTTCTGTGCTTCTACCAGACGTTCCACCAGTGGGCGGAGCTGTTCGAACAATTGGTCTTCACCTTTAGGTACAGGGCCTGAAATGATCAACGGTGTACGGGCATCGTCAATCAATACGGAGTCCACCTCATCGACGATGGCATAATTGTGCCGGCGTTGTACAAGGTCTTTCGGGCTGATAGCCATGTTATCACGCAGGTAGTCGAAACCGAATTCGTTGTTCGTACCGAATGTGATATCTGCCATATAAGCTTTGCGACGTGCGTCAGAGTTAGGCTGGTGCTTGTCGATACAGTCCACACTTAAACCGTGGAACATGTAAAGAGGCCCCATCCACTCGGAGTCACGTTTAGACAGGTAGTCATTCACAGTTACCACATGCACGCCGTTTCCGGTCAATGCATTCAGGAATACCGGGAGGGTAGCCACCAACGTCTTACCTTCACC
>OGMQ01000986.1_pt1 | contig 15157 bp, 27 predicted proteins | sample 1573291 | NCBI WGS metagenome assembly OGMQ01 (sample SAMEA2582008, study PRJEB24529) | metagenome | biome: Human gut stool | place: China | collected 2011
TGAGACTATTACAAAGACTAAAGAACTTGTTCCTACCTGAAGGTGAGGTTTCAGATGGATTCCATAGCTTCGATGAGCTGTATCACTATAGAATGCTGTATAATGCAGCATTTTTTAACAGCTTAGAAGGTAAGTACAATGTACATAAATCTGTAAGACACTCAGATGGAGAACCATGCTTCGGTGGAGGCTGGTTTATTGTAATGGCAGACCTCCCTACTGGTCAAGTAAGTAATCATTACAGAATAGAAGAATGGAATCTATTCAAGGTTCCAATAAAAGATAAAGCAGATGTATGGGATGGTCATACTCCTGTAGAAGCAGCCAATAGATTATACGAGTTCTGTTTACATTATTCTAATCCTATATGACGGACATTAAGAAAAGGTTTCTAACCAATACTGATGAAACTGGTAGGTTCATAGTAAAGTCACTAGTGACTGGAAGAACTTATTATGTTGAGCCAATAGGTAGTGGACATCCTGCCGACTGGGGTGATGTAGACCCAGCTACGAAGAAAATGACTGGAAGTTATGGAGAGAAATATTCTGGCTGTATAAGCGAGAAAGAATCTTTAATTACTCCAGAAAATGGGTTTAAAATTATTGAAACCTTAGAAGCTGGGGTCTCTCCACTATCTGTGATATACCAGAGAGATGAAGAATACGCTAAACAACAATCTTAATAATATGTATTTTAAAGGTGATATTATCATAACCGACCCATGTTATATAGTGAGAAAAGATACAAATGACTGGGATAAGTGTGACTACAGTGAGAGAATGGATAGATTGGGATTTACTAACTATATAGCTGAATCCACTATCTATGGAGATTGGAGTTGCACTACATGGTCTACACCTCGCAAGGATGTTGAAGCCCAACTAGAAGAATTAAATAAACTAGATTCAACTAGATGGGATTTAATAAAGAAGTATGGTAGTGATTCTGTGCAAGCTAAAATCTATGATGATAAGATAGCAGATGCTACTGTTGACATAAAGAGTATTGGGCAGTTCTGTGCTGATGCAGGACTAGTCGGAGTATTCTTACTAGATGAGGTACTTAAGTATAATCCAGAGTTTGACTGGTGGATAAGTAGACCCTGGACTACCACACTCATTAAGGACTTTGATGGGGAAATAAACTATTATGTTAGCAATGATGATAGTGCTCACATTATAGGTGTTGGTAACGTTAATTTCTATACTACACAAACTGGACTTTGATTATGACCGAACAAGAATTTCATGCTATTAGGAAACCATTCTATATTGATACGGAGACTTTATTAGTAAAGTTTCCAACTCAAAAACATATGAATACTTCTCACGCCAAATGGCTTAGTGATATTGGTTATCCATTTTCACATACCATTAGAGGGTATTATATGAAAACTGACAACGATGAGTATCTTATGTTATATTGGAACGACTATGAGATTCCCAATGTTGTAACCGCACTCTTTACTTACCTATTCGAGTACTTTCCAACCGTTAAGTGGATTGGTCTCGGTTGCCATAAAGGTAAGGTAGGAGAGATTTGGAAACCCAAATTAATTGTAATCAAACCCGATTATTATGGCTAAATTTAAGCTCTGCGAGGACTTAAAGATTATCACTTGGAGGAGATATCACTATACAGTTGAGGCAGATACTCTTGAGGATGCATTAGAGCAAATCAAGGATGGTGAGGTTGATTGTGACGACTCCGAGGAGCTATATGATTGTGATTTCTACCTAGACCCAGAGGATAACGATGGAAAGGTTACTAGGGAGATTTACAATGAGGAAGATGATAAATTATTATACGATAACGTACGAGGAGATGTATAAATTGAACAATGGAAATGGTGCTGTGGTTTGTGATAGCTGCAGCACCATCATAGAGCAAAACTTGTCCTTTAAGGAGTATGTAAATACTCATAGCGGATGGGATTTATGTGAGAGGTGTAAGAGTGGGATAACCATAGTTGATAATTTTGATAGAATAGCATCAATGCTTGAATTTAATGACAAGGATGAGTTCTATTTCTTACAAATTATTCAGCGTAAAAAGGATGGTAATGTTACCCAAATCGGAAACAATGGTTATAGAACTATCAAAACCTATTACATCTATAGTGTAGAGCAACTTAGAACTAAGGAGGAGAAAATTAAGGAATTATGCTTGAAGAATAACGCTAGAGCATATATCAATCCTAATAGAAGAAATGCCGAACAAGTAGCACTAGCTGCTATTCAGCAATATGCCCAATTAGTATCTGAAGGAAATGCTTATCAAGGGTATAGGGTTTATGATAGTGCCTGTGGTTCCACTAGAGCCAGAGGATATAAACCATTATGGGTAGTAGATGTTGATTCTAAGGATGAAGGCTATCTATCTAAAATTATCAACCTAATCAATGAATGTAGGGGAGCTGAAGCATGTAAAATAAAGTATCAGATTCCTACGTTACATGGGTATCATCTAATTACTATTGGATTTGACATTCAACAGTTTAACCAAAAGTTAGCTATTGAAAAATTGGACCCAATAGACATTCAGAAAGATAACCCGACACTGCTGTATTATGCAGCTCTTTAAGGCTCAGAAATGAGTACTGTTGTAGATTACTTATTATGATAAATAAATTCAAACACAATGAGTAATTTACCTTTAGGTGCTGAGTACGACCCAAATGCTCCTTATAACGAGGAAGAAAAAGTATTTAAGTTTGACCTTAATGTTAAGGGAATGGCTTACTGGTGTTATAACGGATATTTGGATGTTGATGAAGCTCAGCAAGCTATCAAAGAACGACTATTAGCTGCTTTGTCACAACTTGGAGATATTGATATAATAACAAGTGATGTGGCTGTCTACTAATGGTATATTTAGTTACGAAACAGAAATCCCTATGGGAATCAACTAGGTATAAAGTAATAGACCCAGAAGAGGCTTTAAGAATACTAGAGCCTCTTGCTGTGGTTGAACTTGATACTGAAACTATGGGTTTAGACCCATATACCAAAGAACTGCTAACTGTGCAGTTGGGTTGTGCTGATTTCCAAGTAGTGATTGATTGTGCATCTGTGGATATACAGCTATTTAAGAATTACATTGAAAATCCTCAGAGGATGTTCTTGGGATGGAATATTAAGTTTGACTTAAAGTTCCTATATCACCAAAGAATTATCCCAATGAAGGTTTACGATGGTTATTTAGCTGAAAAGCTACTTTGGCTAGGTTATCCAGCAGGTATGCATGAGATGAGCTTAAAAGCAGCTAGTATTCATTATCTAGGAGTAGATATGGATAAGTCTGTACGAGGTAAGATTATACAGACTGGTCTGACCGAAGATGTTATTATGTATGCTGCAGGCGATGTTTCTTATCTGGGTAAGATTAGAGACAAGCAACTTATTGAATTGGAGAAGAAAGGCTTATTAAAGGCTATTGACTTCGAGAATGAGTTTGTAAAGTGCCTAGCATATATAGAGTATTGTGGTGCAAAACTTGATATTGATAAATGGAAGGTTAAAATGACAACCGACCTGAACAATCTTGAGAGGTATGAAGCTCAGCTAAATGACTGGGTAGAGAATAGTCAATTCGCTAGTAAGTATTGTTCTATAAATATGCAGGGCGACTTATTTAGTGGTTTTGATACTAAGCCCAGATGTCATATAAACTGGACTAGCTCTCAGCAAGTTATACCACTATTCGAAGATTTAGGACTTGACCTCAAAGTTCTAGATAAGAAGACTAAGCATTATAAGAAGTCTGTGGATATTAAGGTAGTGGAACCCCAATCTTCTAAGAGTCCACTTATACCAATATATATCAATTTTAAAAAGGCTGCGATTATCGTTAATACCTTTGGACAGAAGTTCTTAGGATTAATAAATCCAGTTACAGGTAGAATCCATGCCAATTTTAATCAGTTAGGTACAGATACTGGCAGATTGAGTTCAACAGAACCAAATCTTCAGAACTTGCCACATGATGCTTTAACTAGGTCATGTTTTATATCTGAGAAAGGTAATAAATGGATTTCTGCCGATTATAGTGGTCAAGAGTCATATCTAATGGCATCTATGGCTAATGATGAAGCTATGTTGGATGAACTTACTAATGGTAGTGGTGACCTGCATAGTCTAACTGCTAAGATGGTATTCCAACAAATCCCTAGAGATATGCCCCTTAAGGACATTAAGAAGAACTTTAAGGAATTAAGGCAAGAAGCTAAGGGATATGAGTTCTGTTTTAATTATGGTGGTCAGGATAGTACTCTGATAAGGAACTATGGTCTTGATGCCAAAAGAGCTAAGGAAATCTATGAGAACTATATGTCAGGTTTTGCTGGCTTAAAGAGGTATCAAGATTTCCGTAGAGTAGATGTAATGCGTAAGGGTTATATTCTACTTAGTCCTATTACTGGTCATAAGGCGTATATATATGACTATGACGAGCTAAAGAGACAAATGGAAAAGCAGGAAGACCCAGAGTTCTGGGAATATTATAGGGAAATGAAAAGGGATGCTCCAGAATGTGATACAGTCCAGGCAGTCAGAAGATTAGCTAGACGTAAAGCAGAATCTGAGAAGCAATCTATCAATTATCCGATGAAATGAGAGTTTGTGTCGGAGTAAAACTCCTTAAATTCGGTGGAGCCTGAAGCACAAGTCGTGAGACTAACTGTATTGGTAATACCGAGCCAACCTAAGCAGTAATGCTTAGAAGTGTGTAGAGACTAGAATATGGATTCCTACGGGAAATAAGTAGGAAGGTAAAATTCCACGAAAAGGGAGAATATATTATGAATTCACACAAATTTTAATTATCTTTGTGGTAGTTAAAATTTAGAATAATTTATTATGTGTGAATCAAAAACTTGCAAACGATGTGGTAAAGAACAATCTATAGATAACTTCTACAAGGTTCCATCTATGAAGGATGGACATGACAATACTTGTAAGGACTGCAGGAGAGAATTAAGAAGGCAGAGAGATGGGGTTGAAATAAATCCAGACGTAATGGAAGGCACACTTATCTGCCCAGTATGTAACAGGGAGCTAGATGTGTCTGAGTTTAGAACATACGGTAAGAGTAGAACTGGGAGATACTGGATGTGTAATGATTGTTACAAACACCATTCAGAGCTAAATAGTGGTCAAGACAAGAATTACTTTAGAAAGTTAAGACTTAGGTTATGCCCAGAATATAGGGAGGAGATTTCGGAACAAAAGAGAAAGTCTAGGCTCAATAATTATGAGGCTGAAATTTACAGGAAATGTAGATATAGGGCTGAACAGAAAGGGCTTGACTTTAATCTTGATATTACTGATATAGTAATTCCTGATGTATGCCCCATACTTGAAGTCCCCTTCGTGTATGGAGACAAAGGAGATTACTCGTACTCCCCTTCCATTGACCGAATAGATAATTCTAAAGGGTACGTAAAGGGGAATATACAAATTATTAGCATGAAAGCCAATACGATGAAAAATTCTGCTACTCCTGAGGAGTTATATAAGTTTTGCAAGAATATATTAAGATATAGTCCGAACTGTCCGAAAGGAACAGAGCTAGAGGATAAAGAGCCTCTAGGATAACAAAATGACAAGCTGCTGGAGCATTATGTTTTAAACTGGCATCTATAAAACTGTTTAATTGGTTGTTGAAGAATAATCTATTATTTACAGTTAAGTATTGTATTCCAGTACATGATGAAATTAATCTTGAAGCTCCAGAAGAAATCTCTAAAGAGGTAGCCGACATACTTGTTAAATGTATGGTTAGTGCAGGTAAGCCATTCTGTACTAGGGCACATCTTGGAGCAGATGTAGAAGTTGGAGATTTTTGGATACATTAATGCATACGGAAATAGAAAGAAAGTTCTTAGTCACTGATAGCTTGTTTAAAGAACAGGCTGTCAGGACTATGAATATACGTCAAGGGTATGTAGGTACTCCCTCTGGTAAAGGAGAAGCTAGAGTATCTATACGAGATGAAAAAGCCTGGGTTATAATTAAATCCAATGATAGGTTATCTAGGTTAGAGTATGAGATTCCTATCTCTAAGAAGGATGCAGAAGAATTACTTGCCAGAACCTGTGGTAGGATTATCCATAAGACTCGTTATATTATTCCAGCTCAATCAGATATGTTGAAGTGGGAAGTGGATGAGTTTCACGGAGAAGATGAAGGTTTAATAATTGCAGAGATAGAGTTACCAACCGAGGATACCCAATTTGATAAACCTCAGTGGTTAGGTGAAGAAGTAACACAAGATACTACTTATTATAACTCTACACTCTCTAAAACATCTTGGAAAGCTATCAGAAGTCACGTGCTGAAGCTAAGGCTTGGGATGATTGGAGGGATTCATTGGTTCGTAAATGAAATATAGAAAGAAACCCGTAGAGGTAGAAGCAATCCAATATACTGGTAAGAATCTACCTGAAATAATTAACTTTGTAGGTCGCAATCTCAGAGTAAGAGGTAACTTAGTAGTTATATTTACTCTTGAAGGTGAAATGATTGTGTCTGAGCTAGATTATGTTATCAAAGGAGTAAATGGAGAGTTTTATCCTTGTAAGCCAGATATATTTGAGAAAACCTATGAAAGAGTAATTGATGAGGCTGATTAAACCGTCTTTTGAAATCTTAGAGCAACAACCTAGTTATAGAGGATTGATGCAACATATAGAAAGATGTGGTAGAACCTGTTATAAGTCAGAAGATAAAATAACAGAAGATAGTGCTGAGAAGTTTGTTAAGATGTTGGTAAATCGTGGTCATACTGCAATGGTAGAGCATGGTACTATTTATCTTACACTCAACATGACTAATAGGCAAGAGTATTTTAAGTATTGTGCTAACAAATATTCCGAAGCTATTAGTGAGGGTGAAGCTGAAAAAGGTACATGGGTTGGTTATATAACTACCAATTATAGAGTACTATTACAGAATGATTGGCTAGGTGATTTGCAATACTTAACAGAGCCTACTAAGCATATTAGAAGAATTACTGTTAAATTTGTGTGTGATAGAGGAGTATCCCATGAATTTGTAAGGCATAGGGTATTCTCATTTGCCCAAGAGAGTACAAGATATTGTAACTATGCTAAGGATAAGTTTGGTAATGAAGTTACTTTTATTATACCTTGTTGGTTAGGATGGGATGAGCAGAATATTCATTATGGTGATTTTGAGAAATCTGGCAGTGGTTCTATAGATAGTGGTTTATTCATCAATTCATTACTAGATGCTGAAGATTACTACCTATGTTTGCTTAAAGAAGGATGGAAACCTCAAGAAGCTAGAGCTGTTCTTCCTAATTCTTTAAAGACAGAATTGGTTATGACTGGTACTGTTAAGCAATGGGAAGGGTTCTTTAAGCTCAGAGATGCTAATGATGCCCACCCACAGGCAAGAGAACTTGCCCAACCTTTGCACGAAGAATTTATTAGGAGGAATTATATCAATGAATAAGGATGCACTCAAACTAGAACCCTATCTTAAATACACATATAAAGATAAGGGATATAAAATTAAATGTCATGGAAGAGGAGAACATACTCCATGGTATTGTATTACACGTGAAATGTCTGAGATAGACGACCTAGAATTAGTTTTAATGTCATGCTTAAATTCTAGTTACTATAAAGACCTTGAGAAATCACCTATTAAGAAGTATTGGGCATATTTATATGACGATGATTATTTCGGAATTATAGATAGGGATTGGAATCGTTTTGATGTTAGGATATATGTCTATAACGAAGATGGGTCATAATATAAGCGATAATGATGGAGGTATTATATATGTTCTATTTGGGAGTCAAGCCCAATTATTCAAGAAGGACATTGTTAATAGCCTACAGGTTATAGAAGTTTATCATCCAGCCTATTTCTCTAGGAAGGGAACTAGGATGCCTAGTAAAGTGTTTACCGATATTAATCAAGCTCTAAAGAAACAGTATAATTATCAAATAGAATTTTATAAGGAGACTGAGTATGGAACATGTTAGTAGAAAATCAGTCAATGACCGTTTGAGGAAGTATGATTTCATGGCTAAAGAAGATGATTTCGTCGAAGTTACTCAATGGGTTAATGGAGAAGGCTATGATATAACCATCGAAGATAGGAAGATGAGCCTAACCGATGGTGAATTAGATGCTATTAATTACTTGGTTCAAACATTAAGGTATAGTGACTGAGAAGAATGACAAGTGGCTGATGTTTAAGAACTACATGCATAATGAGCTAGGTATTACTAAGGATGACATTAGGACTTGGCTTAGGGAGGCAGTTCAGCAACAAGCTGCTTTAATGCTGAAGAACACATTTGAGGAGTTTGATATGGACAAATTTGTTAAGAACCATATCTTAACTCAAATGAGGTATTGGACTACTGAATCTGTAAGGAATCAAGTAGCCCATCTGTTAGCAGATAGATTAGTTATACTAAGTGAGGATAATGAAAAACTAAATGGGTAAAATCTTAGCAGTAACTAATACTAACTTAGGAGGTATAGAAGTTATTTTTGAAACTCCAGAGAGATATTTTGAAAAGTATGACATATTTAGAGATACTGATAGTGGATTAGAATTTTTTGCTGTAAATAGACCTCGCCAGAACCTACAGGGTAAATGGGAGATTACATGCAGAATTATAACCCCTATACATAATCTAGAGTATATTCGTACAGAACGTCCAGAATTGTATTAAGATGAAAGAAAAAGTATTTAAATTTGACCCAAATCACACTTTCTTCACTTCTGATACACACTTTGGTCATGCCAACATAATTAAATTATGCAATAGACCATTTAAGGATGTAGAGGAAATGAACGAAAAGTTGATTGAGAACTGGAATAGAGTGGTTTCTGAGGGTGATACAGTCTTCCATTTGGGAGATTTTGCCTTCGGTGGTAGTGGACTATGGAACAGTGTTATCCCTCGTCTAAATGGACAAATCTACCTTATCTTGGGAAACCATGATAGGAAGAATATAAGACAAGGATATATGAATAAATTTGTAGATGTGATTCCACAGATGCAAATAGAGATAGAAGGAAGAAGTGTCTATCTAAATCATTATCCATTCCTGTGTTATGGCGGCTCCTATAGAGAGCAAGGTAATGCTGTATGGCAATTATTTGGACACGTACACTCTGGTCCAACTAGCTCTGGATTAGACTGTGATAGGTTAGGTATATTATTCCCGTATCAATACGATGTTGGTGTTGATAACAATAACTATACGCCTATCTCTTGGTCTGAGGTAAAAGTTAAAATCCAGAACCAAATAGATAACGGAGTTAAGAAACCTGTCGGAGAACACACAATTCCTGACGAAGTGTATAAACTGTAATGACTAAAATAACTCTTGAAATTGAAGGTAGAGTATGTTCTATGGAATTACCTTATGACGATGCTACAGGTACAGAACTTATAAAGGCATTTTGTTCATTAATGCATGGTCAAACATTCCTGATATGTACAATACGAGATTCACTTAATGAAGCGGCCGAAGAGTATGTAGAAGACCTAAATATAGGAAATGAATCAATATACACTCAGGAAAATCCAGAGACTTCTGTCAGGGGAGTCATTTATCACTAGTGAATCTGGTAATTCTATGTCCCCATTGTATAAGAGTAATGAGAAACACTTAATTACTCCTATTAAATGGGAAGACTGCAAAGTCGGTGATGTAGTATTCTGTAAGGTTCGTGGTTCTTGTGTAACCCATAAAGTCTATGCAGTAGACAAGGAAAAGGGATGTTTAATTGGAAATTATAGAGGTCATATGAATGGCTGGACTAAAAATGTATACGGAAAAGCTCATAAGATTACTAAAGAGGATAAGATTCTCAAAGAAAGTAAGGTTAAAGGCACCTTGGCAAATCTGTAAGTATGCAGATACTGATGTGTGCAATGACTGTGAATGTCATATGTGTAAATTGAATCCGTATGAAAATATGTGCGACGTCTGACCTACATGGTATCCTTCCTGAAATAAAGGAACCTTGTGAGTTAGTATTAATCTGTGGTGATATTATGCCACTAAGGATGCAGAGGAATATTCCCCAAAGTGAGAAATGGCTTAAAACTGAATTTGCTGATTGGGTAAAAAGCCTTCCATGTGAAGGTGTAGTTATGGTAGGAGGCAATCATGACTTTGCTATTGCTAATATGTATCAACAGCCATTAAAGCAAAATGCAATACTTCGAACTCCTACTAATGGTAAGCTAGTTCTATTAGAGAACAATACCTATACTCACATTAGTGATTCTGGTAAAACCTATACTATTTGGGGTACTCCATTCTGTAAGATATTCGGTAATTGGGCTTTCATGTATGAACCAGAAACATTGAAAGAGGCTTATGCTACTATGCCAGAGTATTGTGACATAGTACTATCTCACGATGCACCACAAATATGTGGACTTGGTGTTATACATCAAAGAATGAATAGAGTCGATGCTGGTAATCCTTGGTTGGCTGATGAGATGCTTAGGAAACATCCTAGATATACATTCTGTGGACATATCCACAGTGGAGAGCATGAATTGCAATCCTTTGACGATATGAAAATGGCTAATGTATCTCTAGTAGATGAAACTTATACAGAAACATTTAAACCTTTATATCTCGATGTCTAAAGTAGTAGTAAAAGGAGGATTGGGATTCCCAGCTGTATTGTTCCTAGTATTACTAGTATGTAAGCTATTTGGAGCTAGTATTAGCTGGTGGTGGGTATTTTGCCCATTCTGGATACCGCTGGTAATTATAGCAGCGTTCTTTATCATAGCGTTAGTAGTTGGAATATTTAAACATTGGTATGGAAAATAAGTGTACTTTAGTGGTTGTGGACTTCCAGTATGATTTCTGTACTGGAGGTTCACTCCCAGTACCAGGGTCAGATATGGCTTTGGCACGAATTAGTAATCTGATTTCATCAGGTCAGGTTGATAATGTAATATTTACTGTAGATTGGCACCCTGCCAACCACTGTTCATTTAAACGGAATGGTGGTCAATGGGTAGACCATTGTTTGCAGTTTACTAATGGTGCAGCTATTGCAGACCCTTTGGTAAGAAGTTGTGTCAGACTTGGTATACCCTATCAAGTTATAAGAAAGGGAGAAAAGCCTGATTCAGACGAGTATGGTGCTTTCAGTATTATAACTGACAAAAGAGGCGAAGGTACACCAGATTTCCAGGGAATGTGGAATATGCCATGTGGTTATCTAGACTTCGACGAAACTACAGCTGAAGCAGTAGTAAGAGAGGTCTACGAGGAAACAGGTGTAAAGGTTAATGTCAAAGACCTTACATTCTGGAAGTTCAACGATTCACCTTCTGCAAATAGGCAGAATGTAACATTCAGGTACTATGCTATTATTGATGCACAACCTGGAAATATCAGCGTTGGTGTTGGTAATGATAGAGGAGGTGAAGAAGATGAGGTGGAAGCTATAGGTTGGGTTCAAGTTAGTTCTCTTGATAGATATAAGTGGGCATTTGGTCACGAAGAAATCATTAAGGAATTGGTTGAAGTATTACATCTAAAGGATGTTGAATGACCTAAAAGAGGTTCTATCTCTAAGTAAGGAGGAGAAATTCGAGTATCTAAGGCTGTATTTCACTACTCTATTTCTGAAACAGCCTAAGATGCTCGAAGCCTTATCCTTTAAGGACATTGTTAGAAAAGCCGCCGAATTTACTAAAGAGTATATAAACTATGGTAAATAAATTCATATTTCTAGACATAGATGGGGTTTTAAACAGTGAGCTTTTCTATTCTGAGAAATCCCAAAATGAGAGATATAATGACTTAGTATCTGTGTTTCCTAAGCATATAGCTTGGGGTTTATGTAATATTGACCCAAAAGCAGTAAAAAGGCTTAATAGGTTAGTTAATGCTACAGATGCTAAGATAGTTGTATCGTCATCTTGGAGAACAGACAATGATTTGGGTAAGATATTTGAGGCTGCAGGTATTAATGGGAAGATTTATGGTACTACCCCATTATCAGAGAAAAGGCATAGAGGATTAGAAATCCAAAAGTGGCTTAATATGCAAACAGAGCCTTATAACTATGTTATATTGGATGATGATTCTGATATGCTAGATAAACAGCTTCCATATTTTATACAAACTGACTGGATGAAATGGGGTTTAAGTGACAAGGATGTTGAACAAGCAATACATATTCTAAATGATACCGTTAAGACACATTTACAATAACCCCTCCATAGATAGGGAGTATTTAATATATAAGTTACTTACTCTTAAAGTAAAAGATTTGATTACTACTGGAGAGTTTGAATATTTAAAACACTTAATAAGAAAGGAGAACGAAAATGCTCAGAGAGCAAATGGATGCACTCATTAAGCAGTCAATGCTTGATAAGAATGTAAAGAGGACAGAAGTGCTAAGAGCTATTAAGAATGAGTTCTTAGTATATCAAACAGCTAAGAATGCAAAGCCTTTAGACGATGCAGCTGAGTTTACTATTCTTCGTAAGATGGTAAAGCAAAGATTGGATAGTAGAGACCAATATCTGGAAGGTGGAAGGAAAGACCTGGCTGATAATGAATCCAAAGAGATTCTAGTGCTTGAGTCTTTCCTTCCTCGACAAGCCACGGTTGAGGATGTCAATAAAGCAGTCGCAGAGATATGTAAGGAGAGGGGCTGGTATATTCCAGAGGAAGACTATGGGGAAGGTGCAATCTCCCCACAAATCCCGAAAAAGTCTATGGGAGAGGTTATTAAACTGGTCAAGACACAGCTTAATAATGTAGATGGTAAATTACTGGCAGACACTGTTAAAATCTATCTAGTATGAAAGCGTATATAGGAAATGTAGACTGGGCAGACGAAGGAGATGTATTCTTCTTTAGCGTAGAAAGTGAAGAGAATCTAAAAGCAATGAAGGACTTAATAGATATTCTCGTAGAGCTTGATTTATTCTACTCAACAGAGATGTATTGGGGAACCAATGAATTCTTTGACTTCGGGGCCGATGACTTCCTGGAATTTATTAATGAAGCTGAGGATATAACTGAAGAAGAGTTAGCTACACTTAATAAATTCAAAATATCTGGGTTTGACATTTTTGAAAGAATGTCAGATAAACTACATGACCTAATTTGGGACTTGGATTATGATATTTCGCAGGAAGATTTAGATAGAATCAAACCTCTCTACATTAAGCTGTATGACCAGAAGAGTTGGGAGGATATTCAAAAATGGTTTGACAATAAGAGGGAACATGACGATTAAAGAAATTGTAACCTTAAAGGGTCTGGCTAGGTTTAGTCATGCTATAGCAGGAACTCTATACTACAAAATTGAAACAGATGATGTGACTGTAGAGTTCCCTATTGACATGAACGATAAGGACGATGTGGGTACAACCACATTTGTAGCTTCTTATAAACCTATTACATTAATGAGATATATAAGGAAAGCTATGGAAAATGAAACTCTGGTTATTACTAAGACAAATAAGTCTCAGTGATATGTACTAGGTGAAAAATGATTAATATATCTAACTCTGGTCAAATTTCTTGAAATTTCTAAATTAATTTGGTGATTCGGGTTATATTGCTTAAATTTGCAGAAATTAAGTAGTTAAACATGTTAAACGGATTAATTTATGAAAATCGAAAGTAAAATCAAGAAATTCCAGCAAGGTGGTCCAATGCCGCAAGACCCAGCATCACAAGGCGGTGGAGCACCAGCAGGGGCACCTGCTCCTGAAGGAGGAGCACCTGAACAAGGTGGTCAAGACCCAATGGCACAGATTCTTCAAGTAGCTGCACAGGCAGTACAAACCCAAAATTGTGAAGCAGCTATGGCGGTATGCCAAGCTCTAATGCAAATTGCTCAAGGCGGTGCTGCTCAAGAACCAGCTCCTCAAGAAGAACCAACTTTTGCAAGAAATGGGGCTAAATTAGTAAGAGTTAGATAATTGGTCAAATGAAGTAGAAAGGGGCGTATAAATATTTATATGCTCCTTTTTTATTATACACAGTATATGTCACAAGTAATAAGAAAATATGACTCTGGAGGTAAAACTGAGAAGCCTAAACTTTTTAGCATCTCAGGGTTAGGTGACTTCGACCAAAATGCCCTTATAGAACGTGGATATAGAGATGTAGATGACTATATCTCTAAGAAGGGTCTAAAGGGCAGCATGGCATCCAATTTCAGAAATGCTGTGCAGTATATGCTTGAAGGTATCAACAATGGTACTTTGACTATGGATGCTATGGGTAACTTTCAAGATAAAACGGGTCGAGCATCAAGTACAGGAGAACTAGACAGGAAAAAATTCCTAGGAATAAAGACAGGAATAAAAGATACAGATAATAATGCTTATGGTATTGCAGCTGACTATTTACATGGATTGGTTATGAACAGTCCAAAGTATAAGCAACCAGAAGCACCAGCTGCAAAGCCTTGGAATATTGAAACAGACCTAGCTAATGCTGCATTAGGTGGAAATTGGTCTATGGAAGGCTGGAATAAGCTGGATTATGACCCAGAAACTAAGAAGTGGTCTACAACCAATAGACAAAAATATATAAGTCAGGTACTAGCTAATAGATTAAAGTATCTAGAGGAAAACCCAGAATTTGACTATAATAAGGATGTCTTTTCAAGTAGGGAAGATTATCTGAGTAGGTTTAGGGATGCAGTAGGTAAATTACAAGATGGTAGCTATGATGCACAAGACTATGCTACATTTGCTAGACTTGGACTTACTGATATGGATAAGTACTTAAAGACTGACTTTAGTACTCAAACAGAGACCCCAGTAGTGGAGGGTAGGGCTGGAAGAGTAGATACTGGATGGAGTAATCCAGACTACGAAAGAACTATTGACGATAAAGGAGTTTATCATATATATAAGAAAGGAAGTGGAGAGGAAGTTCATGGTGTTATCCCAGGAAATGTGTTCAATGGGGTAGGTAATAGATATGCCTTTGATGGTAATATCTATGATGATTCTAATCTACCAGAAAAGTACAAAAAGGATATTGAACTTGCTAGACGTGCTCAGTTAAATGATTACACTAAACTAACTGGTGATAATCCATTTACTAAATCCTTAATGGACCAAGGATATGGTTATATTACTGACTTA